>ERZ791865.900-NODE-900-length-35167-cov-9.872494_pt1 | contig 35167 bp, 30 predicted proteins | sample MGYA00509942_ERZ791865 | MGnify/ENA primary metagenome ERZ791865 (study PRJEB30046, sample SAMN00792098) | human gut metagenome | study: EMG produced TPA metagenomics assembly of the A metagenome-wide association study of gut microbiota in type 2...
AGCCTGCCCCGCCTTCGGGGCAGGCTGCCACTTGCGAAAATCTGATTTTTCGGAGGGCTGATTATTCCTGATCTTCCGCCGGGGCAGTCAGCGCCTTTGCGGCCTTGCGTGCCTTGATGCGCTTGACCAGCATAAAGATGCTGACAGCCACCAGAACGCCCAGCACCACATCAACGCAGATCAGTGCAATCTTCCACCAAGGAGTAACGGATACGATCTTGGTATTTGCGGTGACGCCGTTCATGGCGTTGGAGTTGGCCACCGTGTACAGGATGCGGTGGGTGGACTCACGCATGGCCTGCGTGATATCAGGATCACCCTGATACAGCTTGATCAGTTCACTGGTCCACTGCTGTGCGCTGGAGTCCCAGCTGTTGGTACCGGCCAGCAGACCCTGTGCAACGTCAAAGCTCTTCATCGTGATGCCGTAGTTTGCAAATGCAGCATTGCCGGAGAAGTCGGTCAGGTTGAAGCCGGTCATGCCCCACTCGCCGCGCAGAATATTGGTCTGCAGACCCTTGTGCGCGCCGGACCAGATACCGCCGATGCGGGCAAAGGCGTTCATGACACACTTGGCACCACCCTCGGTAACTGCCATCTCAAAGCTCTTGAGATAAACTTCACGAATAGCCTGCTCGCTGGCAAAGGTTGCAATGCAGCGGCACTTGGATTCCGTATCGTTCAGGGCAAAGTGCTTGATGTAGACATACACGCCCTTGGACTGGATGCCCTCCACCTCGGCTGCTGCGATCTTACCGGAGAGGAAGGGATCCTCAGAGTAGTACTCAAAGTTGCGGCCGGAGTAAGCAGTGCGGTGGATGTTCATAGCAGGGCCGTACAGGCCGGAAGCGCCCAGATCCAGCATATCGTTGCCGATGCAGATGCCCACTTCCTTCATCAGATCCACGTTGAAGGTGGCGGCCATGATGTTTTCGTCGCTGTAAGCAGCATGACAGGTGGCTACACCGGTCAGGGTCTGGGTAAAGCCCTGCGGGCCGTTATCATCGGTAGTGGCAGGCTTGGAAACGCTCTGCACCATAGCGGTGTTATGATATCCCTTGCCCACCAGTTCGGCCATTTCCTCATAGGTGACCTGATCCAGCAGCTTGTCCCAATCCGGGTCGTCGTAATCCTTGCCAATCATCATGCCCAGCGTCATGCCGTTGTCGGCACCCATAGTGGGCATCTCGGTGGCAGAGCCATCAATGCCCTTGTAGCTCTGATACGGGTTGATATCCACCAGCAAGGCATCGTTGGCCTCAATGGCGATCTTCTCCGGCCAGGTGCCGGTCCAGTTGGCACGGGTGAGCATATTCATCTCGTCATAACCGTAGTAGGTCATGTCGGCAGAATCCAGCTGGTTGGTGATCTTCTCGCCGGTCACAGCAGAGATGGAGTAGGTCTCGGTATCGGTCACACCGTTGGTGTAGGTGTAAGTGAAAGCGGCATCGCCGTTGGCGGTCATGCCGTCAGCAGTGGTGTAGCCCTTGGTAGCCAGAACATTGTTCACAGCATCGTGGGCATTGCGTGCGGCGGTCAGGTAGTAATCACCGGCCTCCAGAATATAGGTCTGTGCCACATTCTCGTCGTAGCAGGCCAGCTCGCTGCGGGGTACGTTGATGGTAACAGTCTCGCTTTCGCCGGGGGCCAACAGCTGGGTCTTGCCAAAGCCGCACAGCTCCACAGAAGCCTTCTCGATGCCGTTTGCCTTATCGTACTCGGTATAGGGGGACTGGAAGTAAGCCTGCACCACTTCCTTGCCTGCCACAGAACCGGTGTTCTTCACATCCACGCTGATGTTGAAGCTGTCGGTGGCTGCATCGTAAGAGGACTGGAAGTTGGACCAGTCAAAGGTGGTGTAGCTCATGCCGTAGCCAAAGGGATAGGCCACGGTGGAGGCATAGTCGTACTCGCCCACGTTCTGGGTGCCCATGACCACATCCTCGTAGCGGGTCTCGTAGTAACGGTAGCCCACATAGATGCCTTCCTGATAGGTGGTGTAGTAACCGTTGCCGTCCAGACCGCCGTTTGCAACAGAATACCACTTGCTGGTATCCTTCTCGTCATAGTTGGTGTACTGGTTTGCATAGTAGTCCACCAGACCGGGTGCGGTGGTGTTGTCGTAGCAGTAGGTGTCCACCAGATGGCCGCTGGGGTTCACATTGCCGGCCAGAATATCTGCCACGGCATTCAGGCCGTAAGAGCCGGTGTAGCCGATCCACAGAGCGGCGTCCACGCCGTACTCTGGATCATTGAGGAAATCGCACTCCATGGCGTTGGTGGAGTTGATCAGCACGATGGTGCGTGCAAACTCTTCCTTGGCCATCTTCAGCATATCCTTTTCTTCGTTGGTCAGGGACAGCACATTGGTGCCATCCACAAAATCGCCGTACTCCAGATCAGCACCCTCACCGGCCACACGGGAGAGCATCACGATCGCAGCATCGCCGTAGGAGGCAAAGCTGGAGCGCACATCGGTGATGTTTGCACCGGCTGCCGCATCCGCAGCCTTGACGTTCGTGCTGTACAGGGAGACAGGCACTTCGTTGATGTGCCATGCAGAGCGGTCACCCAAACTGGTACCCTTGCTGGGAGAGCGGACATAGTCCTTGCCTGCACCGTTGGTGTAGAAGTCCCACAGCACCGGGTTCACGTCAAAGCCCACATCCTCCAGCGCCTGCTTCCAGGTGGGAGCCTTGGAGGTGTCGATATCGGCAGAGCCGGTACCGCAGGTCACAACGTCCACGCTGGAATGGCTGAGCGTAGACACCTTGCTGCCTGCAGCCAGAGGCAGGGTGTTGTTATCGTTCTTCAGCAGCACAGCACCCTCACCGGTAAGCTGCTCTGCAATTTCCTTATCGTGTGCTTCCAGCTCTTCCACACTGCTGAAATCACTCTCGTAATACACGGCACTGTCGTCCTTGCCCACGGTCTTGTGGGTGGGGGTCTTCAGTGCAATGTTCACGGCCTGTGCACTGGCAAATGCCAGATTGGAACCGATGCAGGCACCGGCGAACAGTACCGTAAAAAGCACCGTAAGGATGCTCCACAGTACAACGCCAGAGCCTTTCTTCTTGCCCTTCTTCATGTTGTTCTCCTTTTCTTGTGTGTGTCAGCGATCGCCGCAGGCTTTTTATGGCCGCTGTGGCGCAGCCATTTTCCAAAGTGCGGCAATTTCTTCAAAGTGCAAAACCGATGCTCAGACCCAGTTTGCACTCTTCGACTTGGTTTTTACCAGCTTGTAGCTGGGGTTCGGGGCCGCCACGCTGCGGAAGCAGGCGGTGTCGATGCAGTCGCCTGCAACGGCTTTCAGCTCTACCTTTCCGTGCAGCGGCACGCGGAACTTAAAGATATGTTCGCCGGTCTGCTCTGCCAGCTTTTTGCCGTCTGCATACAGGACGACGGTGTTCTGGTTGGAGTAGACCTTGACCTCGATTTCCTTCTCGGTGCGGTCGGTGAACCGCTTGGAGCAGATATGAACGAAGTTTTCCTCGCTCCACCATGCTTTATAGAGGTAGAAGCTGTCCTTTTTGGTCTTTCGGTCAAAGGTGACCAGACCCTTGTGGTTCATGCCCGGCTCGCCGCCCTGATCCCGGGCGTCTGCTGCAAAGTCGAACATATTCCAGACATGGGTCGCCCACAGCCACGGGTGGCGGTCAAAGCACTTCAGCATATACTCGTGGTACTTAGCCTGATACTCCTCGGTGTGGTCGCCCCGGCGGGGATGGGCACTGTGGAGGTTGGGCATACCCTCGGCACCGTACTCAGAAAAGCCCAGCGGACGGTTGGGGTACACCAGATGGAAAAAGTCCATCCACAGGTCATTCAAAAACAGCCCCGGCACATACCAGCCCAGATACAGGTTCCAGCTGACAAGGTCTGTGATGTGCGCCACCGGGTTGAAGGGGCCGCACATGGCGTAGCAGGCCAGCGTAGTCAGGCGGGTGGGGTCCATCTTGTGGCACAGCTCGTTGAGCACCCGATGGTTATCCAGCATATCTGACTTATCCTTGGTGGAGATGGTGATCTCGTTGGACACGCCCCAGCAGACGATGGAGGGGTGGTTATAGTTCTGGTGGATCAGCTCTTTCATCTGGCTGATGGTGTTTTCCCGGCCATTGGGCAGGTGCTCAGAGATATAGGGGATCTCTGCCCAGACCACCATGCCGTACTTGTCGCACAGGTCATAGAAATACTGGTCGTGCTGGTAGTGTGCCAGACGGACGGTGTTTGCACCCAACTCCCGGATCAGCGCCATATCCTCATCGTGCATCTCCCGGGTGATGGCATTGCCCAGACCCTTGCGGTCCTGATGGCGGGAAACGCCGTGGAGAGGGTAGGGCTTACCGTTGAGGAAAAAGCCCTTTTTTGCATCCACAGAGAAGCTGCGCAGCCCCACCTTGGTAGTCACTTCGTCCACCGGCTTGCCGTCCTCTACCAGACGGACGATGCAGGTGTACAGGTAGGGATCCTTTACGCCGTTCCACAGGTGGGGAGCATCCAGATGGAGGGAAGTCTTTGCGCCTTCACTCCGGGCAACCGAGTTGCCCTCGGCATCCAGCAGTTCCACTGCAACCGTGCCCTCGCCTTCCACCAGCGTTTCCACCTGAATATCAGCGCTGCCCTCTTTCAGATCGGGAGTGATTTTCACACCGGTGTCGCCAAAGTGACCCAGAGCAATGTGGTTTTTGTTCACCACCAGCAGGCTCACATCCCGGTAGATGCCGCCGTAGAAGGTAAAGTCTGCTTTCTGGGGGTAGATGCGGTCGTTGACGCTGTTGTCTACCTGCACCGTGAGCTGGTTTTCTGCCTGCAAAAGCTCCGTGATCTCTGCCCGGAAGGTAGAATAGCCGCCGTCATGGGTGCAGAGTTGCTGACCATTCAGCAGCACAGCAGCGCTGGAATTGACGCCCTCAAACTGCAGCCAGACCTGCTGCTGTGCCGGATCAAAGGCCGGTGCTGCAAAGCTGGTGCGGTAGGTGCAGGTGCCCCGCCAGTAATCGTTACCGCCGTCCTGTCCGTCCACGGCGTTCCAAGTGTGGGGCAGTGCTACGGCAGCGGTCACGCCGTCCGGGCCGGTGAACTGCCAGTCCTTCATAAGCTTTGCAATACTACGCATCCGATTCCTCCTGTTTTTTGCTGTGCTCCGGTAATTTTTCCGTACATTTTTCTTTCGTTGTTATTTTATCAAAGCAACCACATTTCGCAAGATGCCCGCGAAAATCGGTCGCTTTGCGTGCGCATTCGGTTTTCAGCTTCCAAATGTGAACCGGCATATTTGTATATTTTTCACAAACAGATGTATCCAACAAACCGCAAAAAGAAAGCCGCCGCAGGACTTCCGTTTTCGGAAATTCTGCGGCGGCTGCCGTTCCCTTAACTTATTTTTGCAGCGGAAAGATGATCTTTTCCGCAAAGAATTCGCCCTGCTCCTCCAAGGTCAGCGTGCCTTTATATTTCTGTACGATGCGCCGGATCACCTTCAGCTCATACTGTGCAGAACGGTTTGCCTGCTTTTCCGGCGGGCGCAGCGGACTGATGATATTCACCACCACAAAGCCCTGCCGCACACAGACCAGCAGGTCGATGACCCGGCACTCCGGGCGGGCGGTCTGCACCGCGCTTTCTACAGCATGGTCCAGCGCATTGGCAAACAGCGCGTACAGATCCCCTGCCTCGATAAAGCCAAGACAGCTGCCGTTTGCCACGGCATTCAACTGGATCCCCCGGGACTCGCACAGCAGGCTCTTCTCGGTCAGCACCACATCCAGCACCTCGTTGCCGGTGTTGCGGTTCGCGTCATAAAGGCGGGCTGCGCGCTCGGCCTCCTCGATGCGTTCCTGCGGCACCGCTTCAGGCGACAGCTTGCGGAGATTGGCGATCTGCACCTTCAGTTCATGGCAGCGCTTATTGATGATCTGCACATTCTGCCGGGCGACCTGATACTGCTGGCGCTGGCGCTCGTACAGCAGGTTCAGGGCATTCATCTCTTTTTCCATGGCAGATTTCTTGAACAGCTCACTTTGAAAATACAGCAGGGTGATAAAATAGAACTGCCCGATCAGAATGGTGGCTATAACGCTCCGCGGAAACTGTTCCGCGCGGAAATTGTCCAGCACCGCTGCCTGTACCATGAACAGGATGCCGATAAAAAATGCGCTGAATAGCTGCCGGGGACCGATATGATACTCTCCTTTATAAGGCAGCTGCCGTGCCAGCAGGAGATACACTGCCGCAAAGAATACCGCCCCGGACAGCAATTGTACCAGAACCGCCCAAGGGGAAGCCATGTTCAGCGGGTGTCCATATCGGGCAAATTGCAGCTCTAGAAAGCACCATCCCTCGTAGGCGCACTGCGCGATGAGCAAACTCCACACCGCACAGTACATGGCTCCTTTTTTATTGATATCCGTACACAGGTAGATCATCCTGCCCAGCAGCGCAAAAAAGGAGATATAAAGCGCCAGCAGCAAAAGCTGCTGCTGCCATAGTGTTGTGGACTGTGCCAGCGGGTCCAGCAGCTGCGCCAGCAAAAGCAGCGGGAACAGCATCCCGCAGGCGCGCGCCCAGAAATGGGAGCGATGCCGCAAGGGCAGACAAAAGACCAGTGCCGCACCCCAGCGCAGCAGCGCCCGGAGCAGGCTGTTCAGCAGGGATGTGGTCACAGCACACCTCCCATGTAGGACGCCACTGCGGTAAGAAAGGCCGTGCGCTGCCGTCGGCTGATCTCCAGCCGGTCGTCTTTCACAAGGGCAAAGTCGCTTTCAATGCCCTTGACGTAGGCCAAGTTGACCAGATAGCACTGGTTGCAGCGGACAAAATGGTACTCTGCAAGCTGCTTTTCAGCGCTTTGCAGGCTGGCGCGCACCGCAAATTCTCCTTTGGCGGTGTGGTAGTACAGCATCCGGCTGTGGGTCTCCAGATAATAGATATCCGCCGTGTCCAGCAGCTGGATGCCGCCGCCCGCCAGCTGCAACACCACCTGCCCGCCTCTGCGCCGCTGCACCCGCTGAATGGCGCGGGAGAGCTTGGTGCAGAACTGATAATAATTCACCGGCTTCAGCACATAATCCAGTGCGTCTACCTCGTACCCTCGGATGGCATACTGCGCCATGTTGGTCACAAAGACCAGCACCACCTCCGCATCCACTGCCCGGATGGCTTCGGCAGCGCCAAAGCCGTCCAGCCGGGGCATCTCCACATCCATAAAAATGATGTCGAACCCCGGCGTATAGTGCTCTGCGATTTCGGAGCCGTCTGTAATGAGGCTGATCTCCACCTGTACTCCCTGCTCCTCGGCATATTGCCGGACGAACCGGTTCAGGCATTCCCGTGTTTCATCCTGATCCTCCACGATCGCGATCCTGAACATCCTGCCCCCCACCTTTTCTCTGCGTCTGATTGCCGTATCACTTTTTTTATTGAAACACACTTTTCCGTGAAATGCAATGGAAAACCTTGTTCAAGACAAGCTGTTTTTAGACGCCTGTCTTGCAGGAAGCGGTCAGGCCCGCACAACGCAAGCTCCCTTCTGCAAAGCAAAAAGGCAGGATACCATCGCCGTGATGATACCCTGCCTTTGATCGTTTACCGCTCCGTTGCGTAAACGCAAACCTCCGTGAATAAAAAACACACCTGAACCCCAGACCCCCTGCGTGTGATGCATGATGACTTTTCGGTTTTTAGGGCGTTGATTCGTTAAATAGGCTCGATTTGCTACAGATCTGCTACAAACGGCAGTTTTTCGACTTGCATCAGTAACCTGTTTTTTTATATTCTCACTGGCCAAACTTTCAACTCCTATACTCTCCCCTCGCCAAAAAAGTCTCAAATGTTTTGTGTGGTTTGATGATAGTATTTTCAGTTGACGTATGATACACTGAATTTTAAGGAGTTATTCAGTTGTACTGTGACTACTTATCTAAGCATTTTTACGGACGCCAAATCTTGCATACAAAAATGCGAAATCTGCTTTGAATGGGGTATTTGCTTATGTTTAAAATCAACAATCTGGCAAATCAGACAAGTCACATCGTCACCGAACAGAAGGGTATCTTTTCCATTGTTGAGCACAATGTCGATTTCTCCGTAGCGCCTTGCAATGCGATGGAAGAATACTATATGAGCCAGATGAATGTCAAACGGAAACAGGCCATTGCCAATCTCAACGGAAAAGTTGGGCTTGTTCTCCAAGCGGGCGCAATGCAGTACATTGTTGGCAACGTGCAAGCAACCACCGGATTGAAGGGTGTTGGCGACTTCTTAGGCAAAATGGTAAAAAGTTCCGTCACAAAAGAAAGTGCAATCAAGCCGGAGTACGTCGGAACGGGTGTGCTCGTGACCGAACCCACCTATAAATATCTTCTGACCGAAAATGTCGGTGACTGGACAGGCGGTCTTGTAATGGAAGACGGCATGTTCCTGGCCTGTGAATCCACTGTCAAGTACGAGATTCAGGCACGCTCCTCGCTTTCTTCTGCAGCACTCGGAAATGAAGGACTCTTCAATCTACGGCTTGCTGGCAATGGTGTATGTGTACTGGAAAGCAATGTTCCCCGTTCGGAAATCGTAGAAATCAACCTTCAAGACGACGTTTTAAAAATTGATGGCAGCTTTGCGATTTGCTGGTCCGGCAGTCTCAGCTTTACGGTTGAACGTTCCGGAAAAACCTTGCTTGGTTCTGCCGCATCCGGTGAGGGTCTGGTAAATGTTTATAAGGGAACTGGCAAAGTATGGCTTGCTCCATTAACGCCTTCTCAATCACTGGTTAGCGCAACGCATGCAAAAAATGCAAAGTAATTGACCACCTGTTCTTATTGCTTTCACTGTTTTACTTCTTTACAGCATCATCTTTGCAAAAAGCTCTTGGCCTTTAATATAGAGGTCAAGAGCTTTTTTGCTTGCCGCTGAACTTCTGTTTCAGGAGGTCATCAGCGTATTTGTTTTCGGACACCTTGCTCGGGTTGTGGTAGGTCTCACCGTCAATCTCGATTGCAATTTTGGATTCAGGTGATTCCAGCGCAAAATCGATATAACGGTGCCGCCCATAGATGTCCACGCAGGGGTATTGAACCTGCAAATTTTCGGTCTTTTCTGGGCCAAAAGCCTCACAGAAAAGCTGTACAAACAGCTCCTCTGCACGGCTGTTGACACCGGTTGCTTTTGGCTCCATGATGGTCGCCTGTTATTTTAACCCTTATCACCTTTTAGAGGTTTTGACAATCTATAATAAATCATTTTTATTTTACTCCTGCAACCAACCGAAAGCAATGCACGGGTTGCACTGCATCAGTCTCTTTTTATTGTAGCATCATAATCTGTATGCTCTCTCAGACAGTCCCGTTTTGCTGGGGGAGCTGCAGGCACTTTTGCAGTATCAATATGACCGCATTGATTTTATTGACGAGCCGGTAGATGTGGGCTTTGCTTGTCCGCTGGACCTGCACTGCACCTATACCCGCGACCAGCTGCTAGTGGCACTGGACTTTTTGAAGCCTGCCACTGTCCGCGAGGGCGTGAAGTGGCTGCCGGAAAAGCAGCTGGACGTATTCTTTGTGACCCTGAACAAAGCGGATAAGGATTACTCCCCCACCACCATGTACAAGGACTATTCCATCAACGAAAGCCTGTTCCACTGGCAGAGCCAGAGCACCACCGCCGAAAGCTCTGCCACCGGGCAGCGGTACATCCATCACCGGGAAAAAGGAAGCCGGGTGCTGCTGTTCGTACGCGAGTTCAAAGCAGATGCCCGTTTTGGCGGTGCAGGAGCGTATACCTATCTGTGCCCGGTGCAACCAGCCCATCAAGAGGGTCAAGCTGAAGGAGGACGGCTCCATCATGCAGGCGGCAGAGTTTGCAGCTCCCCATGAGGGAATGTGCGCAGACTGCTACAAAGCCACCAGATTGAACGTAGCATAATAAAACTGCTCTATTTCGATGTCACTTAATTCTTGTATGATTCTATATTTCATGGTACACTTACAGTAGTGAGTTCTGAAAGCTCTCCTCTGTGAGCGGAAAGGAGCATTGCATGAAAGATTTGCAGTTTCCTGTCGGAATCTCGGATTTTGCCGAGATGCGCAACAACGGATACTATTATATCGACAAAACAAATCTGATCGTTGACCTCCTTGATAAAGGGCCGGTTGAAGTAACTCAAATTACTCGCCCTCGCCGCTTCGGAAAGACTCTTGGCATGAGCACCCTCGCAAATTTTCTGGATATCCGCAAAGACAGCAAGCAGATGTTTGAGGGATTGGCAATCTCCAAAAATACAGAGCTTTGCAAAAAATGGATGAATCAGTGTCCTGTGGTATTTTTCTCTTTCAAGGACACGGACGGTCTGACCTTTGAAAGTGCCTATGGAATGCTGCGCATGAAACTGGCATTTGCATTTCAGGATTATCAGTTTCTTTTGGATGACGCTGCTATTTCCGACGATGACAAAGGCATCTTTAAGCGGATTCTGGGACGCACTGCATCTATGGATGAAACAAAAAGCTGCTTTTTGCTGTTGACCCGGATGCTGGAAATCCATTTCAAAAAATCGGCGGTCGTCATTCTGGATGAGTATGATGTTCCCATTGCCAAAGCCAGCAGCAACGGATATTATTCGCAGATGCTGGACGTGATGCGGGCTATGATGAGTACCACGCTCAAAGACAATACTTCGCTTGACTTTGCTGTTATTACCGGCTGCCTGAAAATTGCAAAAGAAAGCATCTTTACCGGGACGAACAATTTTGTTTCGGACACGATTCTTTCTCCCCGACTGAGCGAATCCTTTGGTTTCACACAGGCAGATGTAGATCAAATGCTGAAAGATGCTGGTCTTGAATCGCAGTCTGCTGAAATCAAGGCATGGTACGACGGTTATCATTTTGGCGATGCAGACATTTATTGTCCGTGGGACGTGATCAGTTATCTGCGGGATTTCCAGTATGGTGTAGCACAGAAGCCGAAAAGCTATTGGAAAAACACCAGCGATAATGCTATTATCCGTTCTTTTATCGACTATGCAGGTGACAATATCACCACAAAGCTTGAAACACTGATGGCTGGCGGCTCCATTGTCCAGCACATTGAAGAAAACCTGACCTACGATTATCTGCACTCCTCTGAGGAAAATCTTTGGAGTGTGTTGTATCTGACGGGCTATCTGACCAAGGTGCGGGATAAGGATCTGACGGATTCGCTGCCGGATGGCTGCTCTGCGCTGATGATTCCCAATGCAGAGATTCGGGAAATTTTTGAAACCACTGTAAGCAAATGGTTTGACGACAGCGCTAAGGCATGGAACCGCAGCCCGTTGTTTGATGCAGTCTGGAGCGGAAACAGCGAAGCTCTGACAAAAGAAATGACAAAGCTACTGCGCATGACCATCAGCTACCATGACTATCGGGAGGATTTTTACCACGCTTTCCTTGCAGGCATCTTTACTGGTGCTGGCTATGTGGTGGAATCCAACAAAGAGCATGGCGAGGGGCGCAGCGATGTTATTGTAAAGGATATCCGCAATGGCCGTGTGGCAATTTTTGAAGCCAAGTATGCCAAAACTCTGGATGCTCTGCCGGATGCTTGCGATACTGCCATTCAGCAGATCAATGACCGGATGTATGCAACGGACTTCCGGGATGACTATGATGACATCCTCTGCTATGGCATCGCATTCTTCAAGAAACGCTGTATGGTAAGGAAAAAATAATTATTCACTTGGGGGAGTATCTTCGGATGCTCCCTTTCACTTTTTACAGGACAATCCATTTGGATTGTCCTGTTTTTATTTGGAGGCACACAATGAAAGAAGAAAAAATCAAAGTCCTTGCACTCCTGCCAATGGAGCTGCCAAAGGAGATCGAGCTGGACAACACCCTTGAAGCCATGCAGAACTTTGTAGGCGGGCTGATCGAATGCATCACCTTAAGTGACACCGGTTCAGAGGTCACACTGGTCTGCAATGATGAAGGCAAGCTGCTTGGCCTGCCGCTCAATCGTCCGCTGTGGGATGGAGCCGATGTTCTTGCCGGGCCGGGATTTCTGGCCGGATGCGACAACGAAGGGAATCTGACTTCCCTGCCGCAGAGTGCAATGGATTTCTACAAAGAGAAATTCAGAGCTTTTATCGAAAAAATCAAAAAGCGCAATCTGAACTACGCTGCCATGCGTGCAGACGGAAAACTGCCAAGAGAGGAATACCAAGCCCTCTGCAAACAGGCAGATGACGAGATTGCACACTTAGAGCAGGAGCTGAAAGCCATCTCCCCTGCGCCCGATCCCCAGACGGTTTCTTCGGACATGAAAGAGATCCACGATTTTCTCTCTCAGAAGTTCGATGTGCACGGTGCCCGTCTTGCTCCCGAATTGATTGACCGGTTCGTTGAAGTGGTCACCCCCATTGCCGATTACTCCTACCGCTGGAAGCTGAACACCGGCTGCAAGAAGTCCAAAGAGGAGCGTACCGATTTGATGGCTGTATCGGAAAAGCCCATCCTTACCTTCACCATCGACTTTGAAACTGCCAAGCGTTACTGGGAAGCCAGCAAGATGCCCCACCAGTTCCGCCGTGCAGCGTGGACCGACCTGACTGTGGAGGTGTATCTGTGATGCTTCTGGGAAGCAGCCCTGTGTTAAACGCAATTCATCTCATACATGAGAAAACAAATAAGGCCCACTGTCAAAATTGACGGTGAGCCTTATTTTAATCTTGATTTTTAACGATAACTCGCTATAAAGTCCTTATGCTCTCGTTTTTTTAATAGCAGCCTGAGCGGGTGCCAAAATTACAGAGCGTTGGGCATCATTCTTCTCCCTCCGGGTACTGCTCAACGCTTCCTTTTGAACTGAGCAGCATCGGCTTGCGATGTTTTTTTACTTCTTCTATTTTCATCACACGGATGGCAAACATCTAATCGTCTCCAAAGTCATAATGGAGCGAGAATTTTTGTCCTTCGATCAGCCCCAGTTCATCCAATGCAATATCGGTTCCTTCTGCATCATCTTCGTCAAACAGGTCATCTTCCATCGGATTGAATCGATAGCAGTCTTCGCTGTACATCTTGTTGTCCATGCAAAATTCATACAGATGCTCTGCCGTAAAATCAAATGCATTCAAAATCGCCATGCAGAGCTGATCCAGTGTATCCGTACCACAGATGGTTATCGTTCTGTATACGCTGCGCCCAAGCCCTGCCGGATAAACCTTTAATGTATACTGTATCCTCATTACGATTCCACTTTCTTTGGATTTTATTTCAATTCGACTTTCTGCATCTGTCCCAAAATCGCGTTTTTCACACCATCCCTCAGATAGGCCTCATTCAGCGTTTTCTTAGTATAATTCAGATATGTCCCAGCCGCTTTCTCTATCAAAAGTGCCGTAAAGTAGCGCTCCCAGCTAAAATATTCCTTACTATCGATGTAGCCAGACGGTGTTTGCAAAATCTGTGTGGTCTCTGCATCTTTCAAAATTCCAGAGGAAAGTATCAGCCATTCAAAGGATTCCGGCAAATATAGCACTAGATTTTCTCTTGTCTGCACCAACTGCAACACCCTGTCCATTTCCGGGCCAAAAGCGGCGCCATCTGCAATTACCAAGATTTTTTCATCTCTATGAGCTTTCAAATAGGAAAACACATTTGACTTTCCGTTTGCAGTGTCACACTGCATTTGATGCTCTGCGCAGACCGCATCAAAGAATTGATACCCCAAATTGCTGTCCTCAGTCAGAATTTTCTCCGGCTTAATTTTTTCCGTTGTACTGTCCGGGTAAATTCGATAGAACGAATGATAACTCCGTTTCAGTGTCCCATACTTTCCAGAGGTTCGGATTCCATACACTTCTTCCACACTGTATGGCAAGGCCGGCAAACCCTCTCTGGTCACGATAACATAATAGTTATCCGTCTGCTGAATCGCACGCGCAAAATCTTTGGTCCTGACAAACTCGTTTCCTTCGTCGATAAAAACAATGCCGTCCTGAATATTGTCAAGTTGTCCCTTCCAAAGATTTCCTTCTACCACGTAGCAACTTTTATCACAATTTAGAGTGACCGGTCCACTCTCTCCATCGTTCATATGGGTACGAATCATATCTACGAGAGTCGTTTTACCCGTTGCGCTATCCCCGCGAATGATGGTCAAGTTGCGTCGCAGTTCAAATTCATATTTCAGGTACTTTGTGCCAACGACCACTTTATGAATGCCTTTCATTTCTGTCAGCCCCTTTACACAAACTCACCTGCGGCCAAAATCAGCTCTTCCATACTATGAACGATTTGATTCGTATTCAGCACTTTTACTGTAAATGGTTTTTTGCCAAAATCCATCAGGTGGCGCAAATTCACCGTGCGATCCTCCTGCTCTGCAATTTTGAGCAGCCACTTTGCACAGTTGTCGCCACAAGTCGATACATTGAACACTTTCTCCGGCTCAAACTTTACCAAAATCAGTGTCTTTACGCCACCAGACAAACCAATCGGTGGAATTTTACCCAAGACCGGGCTGTCAATGATACCACTGTCGATAACGGTAGACTTATCCACATCCCGAATCATTTCCTTGACCATCGGGTCAACGATCCAGCCTTCCTCGTAATCATATTTGAAATAGGAAGCTGTATTATACACAGCTTCCTTCATATCACCGTAAAAAATGTTCAGCATCTTATCACCTCGTCGATGTGCGTACTTCTGCTATCATTGTACCCTCTTTCAGCTTACAAAACAAGATGCAAAAAGCTCTTGGCCTCCATTACAGAAGCCAAGAGCTTTTATCTTCTTTGTCCTATCAGATTTTATTTCCGGGGAGACTTAATCGCAGCCTGGGCGGGTGCCAAAATTACAGAGCGTTCGGAGTAACGGTGATACGTTATTTGTAATTTTTCAGTTCGCCTTACTCCATCTCCGCAATGATCTTCTCCAAATTTTCTTCCTGCAAATAGAATTCCGGCAGTTTTGCCTTGTCATACCGCATATAGGAAATGTCTTTCGTTCGCTGTTCCAGCAAGTTCGTGAAGAATCGCTCCCAGCTGAAGAATTCGCTGCTCTCGATGAAATCTGCCGGATGTTCCAGAATTTCAAGAACGTCCGGCTGTCCTAGCAAATCCGCTTTCAGAAGTAGCCATTCCAGCGATTCCGGCAGGTACAAGCTGAACTTTGCGTTGTCCTCCTGCATCAGGCGATAAATGTCGTTCATCTGCGGGCCAAACGCCGCACCATCCGCAATTACCAGAACCTTCTCGGATTTCAGCAGAAGAATCTTTTGTTTGATGTTATCTTTTCCTGCCGCAGAGATACAGACAATGCCGTATTTCTCACCGATTTTTGTAAACAGCTGATACCCGGAATTTGCATCCTCTGTCAGCAGCTTTTCAACACCTTCCAGCTGCACATTGCTGGCTGTCAGCGAATCATAGATCGGGTACGCTTTGTTATAAGTCCGTTTGAAGCGGCTCGTGGTCTTTTTTAGTTCCAGAATCGCGTTTACGCTGTACGGCAGGGTGCTCAAATCTTCTCTTGTGACCAGCACATAGTAGTTGTCCGAATGCTGAATCGCACGGGCAAAGTCCAAACTCGAAACAAAGGTACTGCCTTCATCCACAAACATGATGCTGTCATGGGTCGCATTCAGCTGCAATTCCCAGTTGACACCCGACAGCACCCGGCACGGTTTATCACAACTCACCGTCACGCCGCTCTGTCTGCCGTAGGTCTCGTATGCTTGCAGCATCTCTACCAGCGTTGTTTTTCCGGTGGCGCTGTCCCCTCGCAGAATCGTAATGTTCCGTTCCAGTTCGATCGTGAAAACGACCCGTCCGCTTCGGACTTCGATTTTATGTTTTCCCTTCATCCTATCGCCTCACACAAACTGAAATGCAATCGGCATCAGTTCTTCCATGCTGTGCACCACATCACCGGTGTTCAGGACTTTCACATCCACCGGGAATTTTTTCTTACCAAAGTCCATGAGATGCCGCAGGTTGATGGTCAAGTCCTTCTTTTTCGCCAGCTTCAGAATGAAGGGTGCGCAGTTGTCACCGCAAGTTGAGGCATTGAATACCTTTTCCGGGTCGTTTGCCATCAACAAAAGTGTTTTCGTGCCGCCGGACAGTTTTTCCGGCGAGATGACACCCAGAACCGGGCTTTCCACCGCATGAGGGCCTTTGACATCGGACTTATCAATTTTCTTGATGACCTCTTTGGCAAAGTCAGAAGTCAGCCATTCATCCTCATAAGTGTAATTGAAATAGACCGAAGTATTGTAGACTGCCTCCGGCATATCTCCAAAGTAGATGTTCAGCATAGTATCACCTCGCAGATGTGAGTCACTTGTTATTATTGTACCTTCTTTCCACTCACAAAACAAGATACAAAATGCCCGCTGGCTTTTGATAAAGAAAACCAGACCTGTCTGATTGGACGAAAGCCATCCCAAATGTCGAAACTGGATTTATTGCAGTCTGTAATGATTTTTTCATTCGGCATAATGAATTTGATGGGCAGAGATTGAAAATACGCTGCCTTTGATCAAATCGCCCTATAAGAAATCCCAAAAAACAGTTTATTATCATTCTATTAGATTTCGATCTATGGATAACAGTGTCATAAACCACCAGATAGAATGCCATGCGTTTTATAGTAGTTGTTCCTCCCGATCAATTTTTATTTGATTCATAACATCCTGATAAATCACAAAAAGAGGTGTTTTTTATGACAATGGCAAAGAAGCTCCCACTTTTAGCACCTTCCATTCATACGTTTGAAGTGAATGGAACGTATACCGATTGCGAAGCGAAACGCACAGTTTTTATGGCAATTCAAAAATGGTATCCGCTGGAAAATACTATCGGATTCCGTATCATGGCTCCTCGAAAAAAGGCTACTCTTATAAAAGAAAAGATGGCGGTTTGACCATCACATTGGCAGATTATCCAGATTTTAAGAAGCGATACATAACGTTATCTGGTGTGAACCTTGCTCGGATCGCAGGTGACCCGTCTCGTTTAAGTTTAACAGATTTATCGCCAGGAGGTTTGGCCACGCAAGAGCAGGCATTTCTGGATGAATTGGAGCAGCTTGGACTCCTTGAAATTGAGGATGTCAGTAAACCATATCCTTCGTTTGGGGCAAAAAGAATCCCGTTGGACTCCGCAGCAGGAATCCAGCGGGATTCGATTCTATCGATCTTTTAATTCACTTGCTCGTTACTTAGTTGAAGATCATGTCCGCATTATTCTTCTCTGCAAGGGCAAAAACTTCTTCTACATAATATCCGGCCTCATCATCTGTTTCCATTCCAGTCGGCGCATCATTATAGATACTATCATAATCCTTCAAGCGTTCACTTCCAAAAATGCCCTCGTAAAAGTCCAGATAATCGCCAAACTGTTCCCATGCAACCAGATAGCCACATCTTCCCCAGCACCGATATACATCGCTATACATTGCGTCTTGCCATGCCGAATAAAAAGCATTCTCTCCGTAGCTCCGGAACTCTGCTTTTTGTTCTTCTGTCATATTTCCACTTGTATAATCACCAATAGAGATATAGATATCTTCAGCCAGACTGTTTTGGTGGATCTCATATCCAGTGCTATCAGACTCTGTCTGATTTTGTGTATACTCCTCCGGTTCATCGTATACCGTACTTTCTGCAACACTCACCGTTTCGCTCTCAGGTTCTGCCATGCTGACGCTGGAAGATGAATCCGCAAGAGCATCATCCAGTGCATTTTCCAGTTCATCGAATGCACTGTCCAGCGCATTGCTGCTGGCAAGGCCGTGAGATTCCCGGTAGCTGTCGTTCAGAGCTGAGATCACGCCAAGCTGTTCCAAGGTATTCATGGTATCGCCGTTCCATGTCATCCGGTCGATGCCAAAGGTTTTATCGCTGTTCAGCTTGAAATAAATGCCAATCACGATCTTCTCACCGGTCTGCGTATTCTGCCTGATGCCAGTATAGCTGACATAGGTCACGCCGTTCTGCTCGTAGTTGTCCCATTTGCCGTCCGCAAAGAAGTCATCCAGCACTTCTCCCACGGTAGCTTCCGACGGGAACACATTCAGATAGCTGTCCGAGATACCTTTGGAGCGGGCACTATCCGAATAGAGCGTGGTATAGAGCACATACGCCGCGAATGCAACAAATGCTGCTGTAATCGCCAGTTCAATGACCAGAGGCATCTTGTGTGCGCCGAACAGCTTCCGGACTGCTGCCTTTTCTTCTTCCACCTGCTCCGCAGAAATTTTTTCAGGGTACAGGATGGCGATCACCTGCGACAGCAAAACGCTGCTGAACACCGCATATAAGTATTCTTTTTTGCTGCTTTTGGATGGTTTGGCCAGGATGGTCATTTTCAGGCCATCGGCTGTGTTTTTCAGCTGATAGGTGCCACGCTGTTTGCTGTAAAAGGTCATGGCATCCGCAGTATCCGTCACCTGTTCAACGTCCGGGTTGGCAAATCCGCGGCGGATGCGGTCTACGGCTTCTTCCCAGCTCATTCCTTCCGGCAAAGGCAGATGGCCTCTGTCATGCTCTGGGCCATAGACTTTTTTATAGACATCATCCCGGAAGCCAAAGTAGATCACTGCGGCGATCAGAAGTCCCAAAAGCACCGACACTGCTCCGGCACCGGTTGCAACACCTGTCACCACGCCCACAACGAACCCCCAGAAGCAGCCAGATCTTTAAGGCATCCAGCGCAATGCTTCTGCGGGCAGCTGCGGTAAACAGCGGATGAAAGCCGCTCAGATTTTTGGATTTTCCTTTGACTTTTTTAGCCTCTGCACTGCCATCATAGATTTCAAATCGCTCTTTCATGGTTTTTCCTCCCATCTCAATGGATGCGTAGCCTTTTCCGTTCGGAATGATTCCAATGAATCATTTTGATGCTTTTATTATAAAGCGTTGATTGGACACCAATATTGTCCATCCGGCAAACTTCCATTGGGATTTTTCTATATGGCTTTGCACAGAAAAACCGCCCCGGCTTCCTGTAACGGAAACCGAGGCGGTTCATTCTATTTATTGGTGCTCTTTCAGGCGCTCAATACCTTATCAACTGGCATTCAGTTTTTTGAGGTTTTAGTCATATCTGTATTTAGAGGACTTTCCGTACACCTTCCGGAGCGATTTTTTCAGGCTGACCACTGTTTCTTTGATGATCTTTGCCTCATCGGCAGAGCAATCTGCAAGCTGTTCGGTCATCCAGCTGTCGAACACCGGCTTTGCCTTTTTGATCTCGATGCACAGCAGCTCGTCCGCCGAACAGTCCAGTGCGTTGATGATGTCGATCAGCGTTTTCAGGCTGGGCACGGAGTTTCCTGTTTCGATATGGCTGATGTGCGTGACCACCACGCCGACCTCATTGGCCAGCTGTTCCTGCGTCATGCCCTTTGCAAGGCGGCAGGCACGGATGCGTTTTCCGATGTCGGCGTAGTCCACCATAGTACAAGTACCCTCCGTTTTGTGAAGTGATACTTGTATTGTATGTGCAATCGACCAGGATTGTAATAACCTGAAAGTGCAGTGGACTTTTTGCTCTGTTACAGCACCGGGAAATATTCACACTTTGCAAGATGCTTTGGATCCAGCCCTAAAATGTCTGCAATCGCAGCACTCTCAAAACTCCAGTATCCGTAATACACATCATTCTCATTGTACAGTGTATCATACCAGACGCAATCCTCACATCCGGCATACCAACCTTCAAGATAGTGCATCAGATGCTGTTCTTGCTGCGCTTTATCCGGGGCTGCAAGAACAGCATCCAGTCCGCTGTACGGCGTCGGGAAGCGATAGTCCCCTGTCCAGACTGCTTTTCCTGTCTGGATATAGCTGCGCAGTCCGTTCAAAAGTTTATCGTCATCAAACACATTGCCAAATTTTTTAAACAGAGGCTGTATTGCGGCAGTCTCGTTCAGCATGACAGAAAACGATGCCAATACCAGCGCATTGTAATACGTCAATGCCCGTGTTTCACAGGCTGTGGCACATACCTTTTTGTACAACTCCTGCAATTCGCTCCTCGAAGCGCCATAGGAAAATGATGCGATCATAAGATGCATCCGATTCAGCAGCAGATTTGCGTTGACTCGCAGTTTTTTATCCGTATTCCCGGCATCAGCAAGTTTTTCGCACCAGTGTTCGATTCGTTCCTGTTCATATGCAATGTACCCTTCAAAATACGCTTCTGTCTTTCTTGTATCACGCATTGACCAATTCCTCATTTCTTTCTCCGGATGGTGCACCTACCGGTTCCCCATTCTGATAGGTCTCCACAATGACCGATGATCCGCACTTACAGCCTTCTTCATCCACAGGGCAAGTATCGCAGTAGCTCTTTTCCTCCGCATCTGTTTCCGGGTCATAATGGAAGATTTCGGTTGATACACTATCCGGATCATCATAATAGGCATCCTTGATCTTCTCTGCCGTTTCCCTGTCCACAGATATTTCCAGACGCTCTATGATCCATTCTTCCGACATCTGTCGACCATGCTTCGTTTCACCAAGACGTGCAGTTCCATATTTAGCATCCACAATTACGTATTTTCCATCTTTTTCGTAGACACCATCAATACCCTGATGTCCCTTGTCATCCAAAGAAGTCACACGCTCATGCAGCGGTGTATAGCCTTTGCTGATATAATACTGATCCATCATCATTTCGCAAAGGTTTCCTTTTTCTGCGGTCGACAGTTCCTCACCATTAAGTACCCGCCTGAGTCCTTCCTTAATCGCCGCACGCTGTTTTTCATTTACATCTTTTTTCTCTTTGATGTCCTTTTTGTTCTCCGGTTCTCGCTTTGCGTCCAGTTCGTTTGTTTTGTCTGCATTCTTTTCCAGCGAATCCTTTCCGGCGAAAGCACGCTCAAATGATTTTCTGACACTCGGGTCGAGCTTCTGCTTTGCATGTTTCGGCCTTCCGTCTTCCATTCGCCGGAAGGATTCTGTCGTCACATGGTCAAGCCTTCCGTTGGCACCTCCATTTTCCGGGTGCTTCACCCCCGAAATTTCACTTCTCACAAAATCCGACCTCCCTGCTCTTCAAAGTTTTGTTTCAGGCTGTCCCCTTTAGCCTGCTCGGGATTTCTGCCCACACCCACTGTAATCAGAGCATTCATGACCCACTCTGCGGTAGCGTCTTCCAGCTCATACCTGCTTTCCAGATGCTTCAGGAGCTCACTTCGGGGTGTATCGGACTTCTCTGCTCTTTCGCAATAGTCCCCGACCATTTTCGGGCCTCCAAAGAAGTCAAATGCAATTTCTCTGTCCAGCTTCGCATTTCTCGCTTTGCCCCGGAAGAGCTGTTCCAGATACTGCTTTTCACCCGGCTGCAACACAGTCTCGTATCGCTTGAGCCAACGTTTCAGTTGCTCCATCTCAGAGATACCCAGAGCTTTCACCTGAGTGCTCTGCGCCAGCTGTCCGAATACGAATTCTGTATCCACCGTTTTTCCAGCAGCGGGCTTGTGATACGGCATCTGCGGTGCAGGATACCTCTCCATCTTACAGAGGATTGCCTCGGGCCAGTTGTTCTGATAAACTACCGCTACACCGACCGGGAGTTTTGCCAGTTCATCGATCTGAGCCTCGTTCAATGCCGCTGCTTTTCCTACCAGCTTACGATCTTCCTCATCCGGCAGACGCAGGATGATCTTTGTATTCGTATTGCGGATGACCGCCGTATCCAGCAGACCCGGTGCCTGATCTGCAATGATAAAGCCCTCGCCATAGGTGCGCATTTCGGCAATCGCATTCGCCAGCATCTCCACCGATTTGCCCTGCAAATTTGCGCCTTCCTGTGTCTGCACATCCGAAGTCCGCCGCAGCAGATTATGCGCTTCTTCCAGCACGGTGACGTGGCGCAGTTCGCTGTTCATCATACCGCTACACATTCGGTATTCCTGCAGCTTCATGACCAGAATGCCCATTACCAGAGATTTTGTTTCCATCGAGCCGACCCTGCTCAGGTCCACGATCACATTCCGGTCAAACAGTTCTTCATCCGTCAGCGTGCTTTCCGCACAGAATACGCTACCGTAAATTCCGTTCGTCAGTGATTTTACGCGGGTATACAGCGAGCCGATGTAGTCACTCTGGGTATCATTCGAATAGCCGGACTCCTTGATGACGTCTGGCAAAACATTCATCAAATCGAAGAACGTCGGAAGCGTTTCTTTCGGATTCACCGACTCACGCAGATCCCAGCCTGCATTCTCATAGACACGCTCGACTGAATCCTTCAATACAGCCGGCATTGCCGCATACATCGGCCAGCAGGCATTGAAGATTTCTACCAGACGGTCGATATGTTCCAGAATATGGATTCCCTCCGGGAAGGCAAAGGGATTGATGCGCAGCAACGGTGTCAGGGCCGGGTTCGTTCCATATACAGCGGCTCTTTCATTGCCGAAGATGTGCTTATATTCCCCCTTCGCCGGTTCCACGACCAGAAACGTCGTTTTGCCGTCCTTGGTGAGTTCGTTAAGCAAATGATACACTGCATTGGATTTGCCTGCACCCGTGGAGCCGGTCACAAAGGTGTGAGAGGTCATTGCCTGACGATCCAAAGTCAGGTCCGTCACTTCCAATTTTCCCATGTGGAACACCTTACCCAGCCTCAGCTGACTCTGGGCGTCTTTTCCGGCCACAGGGAGGTTTCTTCCGAATTCCGCCATTTCCCGCACGGTAACACCTGCTACGGAACGGTACGGGATGTTGCACTGGATCGCCAGTTCCTTCGTGTTCACCATCGTTGTCAGTGTAACATCTGTCATTGCATCCAGATTGCTGAGGTATTCCGGGTCATAAAAACGCGGGTGGCACAGCCGATGCAGATATCCATTGATCATTCTTACATGCTCATCCCGGAACCATGTATTCATGCAGGAACTTTCTAGTGCCGTAGTCTCGCCATTGATGATGCCTTTATACGCACTTGCTGCCACCACAGAGGTTTCACGGCTGGGCGAAATGAAATAAGCCGCGCTGGACCAGACTCCATAGTTCTCGCAGTCCTTGATGCGCTTGAGCTGTTCCTCAATAAGTTCCAGCATCACCTGAACGGATTTGTTGGCATAGTGGACGGTTGCAGTTGTTGAGTCGGTCGTCGTCGTTCCCTGCTGGGTCCCGGTCTGGTGCATATTGCTGGTGCTCTCCTGCTGGCCGACCTGCCGGCTATTGCCCCAGTTCTGGGATTCCGTATCGGTATAGCCGACTGTACGTGCCGTCGATGCATTGACACCACCGTTCACTCCCATCGCTATGCCAACGCTTTCCATAACGCTCTTTGCCACTGATGCTCCAATCTCTGCCGCCGCACTTAGTTTTTTGCCTTTTACACCTCCGCTGACGCTTCCACTAACTGTCGTGGTCTTTCCCGTCTGAGTGGACTGGCTCTGCGAGCCGAATGCACCCATGCTGATGCCGAGGGTGTTGGTCCGGCTTTCGCTACGAGCCGAGCTTGTCCCCTTTGAGAAGCTCTGCGTTTTGGAGACACTGGTGCCGATGGTCTCCGTCACCCCGTCTGTTTCCGAAGCAGACATAGACTCCGCATCCGATTTTCCGACCGTCATTTCCGTCTGCGCCAGCGGGAACAATTCGCTGTACAGCTCTTCGTAGCCCTGCTTCGTCCACGCAAGTTGATCCGCGTTTACCGGATCGGAGATAATCAGGATGGCATATTCGGTCCCCTGCATCGTGTCGATAAACTTTTCGATGCCCTGCGTAAACTTTTTGTTGTCTGCGTTCTCATCCTTCAGTGCCGGAACGCTGGTCAGTGCTGTGATGGCATTAGAACCATTCAATGGCATGATACGGTCCAGCAATGCCTCCACCTGTCCTGGATCATTCATAGGCTGTATCTCACTCCCGGGGAAATTGCCGTTGAATGTCCGCTCAAATGCCTCTGCGATCTCGCTGTTGAGTTCCTGTCCATTCGGAACCCGCACACCCAGATAGAATTCCACGCCAGTCTGTGTACTGGTCAGCAGCATAACGACCGACAGCCCCAGACTGTGCATCGCACTGTACACATTGTTCAGGCGTTCCAACACTTTTTCGTTCTTGTTGAGCACGACCTCGGTCAGGCGATAAAGCTTTGCGCTGTCTGAAACGGTCCTGCCCACAAGCGTACGGGGAACATTTACCACATTATAGGTATTGATATTATCCAGATAATATTTCTTTATATGGGATTCTGCCAGAAGAAGCCCTGCCTCCGGGTTCTTTTTCTCTTCCGAACGCATCATTTCTTCCAGAGACGGCTCATGATTCTGCATCGACATAAACTTCTCCTTTACTGGATCTGTTGTTCGAGCTTGCTCAGACGTTCCTCGATCTGCGACAGGTTTTCCTTGATCTCGTCCAGCTTCTCAATCTTCTTCCTGCGCTCCTGCTCACTTTCGTTCGTTGCATCCATCAGCGCATTCACCTTGCTCTGTTCACGCTCCACTTCGTTCTGCATTGCTTCGGGGATTGCCGCCAGATGTTCTGCCACTTTTTTCGTCAGTCCATCCGTATACGCTTTTATCGTATCCTCTTCCGTTGCACACATCTGCTTTGCGATGTTTTTGCCCAGCACGTTCTTGTATTTATCTTCCAGTGCCTTGCCACCCGTGGCTACCTGAACAAGGCCGCCTCCAACTGCAGTAGCTATCATAACGATGCCCAGAGTGGATGCCGTAATCGGTGTCGCTGCCAAAGCGATAAATGCGCCCCATGTCAACGCAGAACGTTTGAGGACCGAACCAAGTCCCATTGTTGTACCGATAAGCCCGTATGCAGGTCCCATCGTCACCGTACCCACAGCTGTTGCTGCCAGCCGTTCCCAGGCCGAAATATTTCGGGGTTTCTTCACACCCGTCGCATCATAGCGGAAACTATCCAGCCGCTCATAGAATTCCTCGACCTGCGTTCCTATATCCTTCGCCAGATCCTGCATGAATCCATCCATGAACGGCGACAGCGTTGACTGGCTCCACTGGTTCATCTCACTGCGGATGAATTGATCCAGAGAATCCAGCACTTCCTGTTCCAGCGCCTCTTTCCGTTCCTTCTGCGCAAACGGATTGATGGTCATTTTATTCTGCAGGTCCATATTTTTGACATATTGCGGGATCTTATCAATGAGGCCTTCGTACTGGGTTCGCATCATCCGGGCAACTCTGCCTTTCAGCTCCATTTCTGCATTCTGGATCTGGCCCTCCACGATCTTCTTGCGCTGGATTGCCATATCCAGGCTCGGCTGTGCATCCTTCAGCTTCTGTTTCTGCGCGGCGACTGCACCGTCCAGGGCAAGCTTGTAGCTCTCCACCTGTTCCGTGCGCAGACTTTCGATGAATTGCCTGCTGGGAACGATGGCTTGCATCAGTTTCGTTTTGCCCCGGTTGTTCCGCAGGTACTCCGACAGGCTTGCCTCCAGCTCGGGCATACCGGTCTTTCCCAGTTTATCCCACTCATGGTTTTCTTTTGCGTTGAGCGCATGATAAGAATCCACGAAGAAAACGCCTTTTTCTCCCAGCGAGGTAAGCGGTGCCACCTTGCTGGCCGCATACTTTTTCAGACGAGAACGTTCCTCTTCCGGCACTTTGTCAATCGCATTGCACACAAAAAAGATGTCCTTGTATCCCTGTGTCCGGATCTCATTTTCGATAAAATCCATCTCCGACGCACTGCCAAGATCATCGCACTTCATGACGAAAAGGATCGCATCTGCCTGCTGCAGATAGCCCCGGGTCACTTCTGTACGGATGCCGTTCTCATTCAAACCCGGCGAATCGATCAGTTCCACTCCATCCCGGCAGAGCTGAATCGGGTATTTCACCACCACCTTGCTGTAAGGAGTCTCTTTCAGTGCCGCTTTGGGGTCATCTTTTCCATACGGAATTGCGACATAATTCTCCAGTTCTCCTACCTGGATCTCCATCGGCGGGATCTTTTTCATGCCCTGATATTTTTTCATCTGCTGGAGCGCTCTCGGCGGGAGACTTCCGATATCCATATCCATCGGCAGGTCCTCTTTGAAATAGAGCATCGCCTGTTTGCCCTCTCCGTAGACCACTTCGTTGATCACCGCCGTACAGGGGATCGAGTAAGCCGGCAGGATTTTTTCGCCCATCAGCGCATTGATGAACGTGCTCTTTCCGCGTTTGAACTCACCGATGACCAGCACCTTGAAGCTGTCTTTTTCCAGCCGTTCTTTCAGGCTCAGGATCTTATCCGTGCCGACTGCCGTAAGCCCGACCTCCTTCAGCTGGTCCACCTCATGGGCGGTGTCCACCAGAGCCTTCGCGATCTGGTTCCGTGCAATTTTTACCTCTTCATAAGTTGCGATGGGCATTTTTTCTTCCTCCTCAGTTACTTTCGATCGCGTTCAGCAGCTTCTTCAGGCTGACCGTCTCTTCTGCGTTGTCGGGTCCTTCTTTTTTCTGGAACTGCTCGTTCTGCACCCTTGCTTTTTCGTCCGCAAGCAGCCCGGCTTCCTCACGATAGATCTTCTCGATCTGCTCCGCTGCCTGTTCCTTGGCCAGCGTTTCGATCCGGCTCAGCGAATCTTCCAGAATTTCTTTCACCTGCTGGGCCTGCTCGTTTTCCTTTCCGGGCAAAGCCTTTTCTTTCAGCCCCCCTACGATAAGTCCGACAACAAGAACTGCCGCAGTCATGATCCCTGTTGCATTGTCAAGCGTTTTTCCGACCATATTTATGCCGGTTTCCAGGGCCGAAGCCGTTTCCGGGTGTTCCATTGCACCGCGCACGAACATCTCAAGTGCCGTTGCGAGGATTTTCATAAAGGCGAATACACTGACTGTTCCGCCCGCAACCACCGCCGGAATGACCTTTTTCTGTCGGCTGTAGTCTTTCAGTTCCGAAACTCCCGGTGCATCCTTTGGCTGGATATCTAGCCGGAATCCGGCAGTTTTCCTTGCAGAGACATTTTGCAGGCAACTTTCCAGCCAGAGCCGATCCTGTTCAAATACCACCGCCGCCTTCTGGTCTACTTCTTCTGCGATGCGGTCAAGCCCATTTTTCCAGCTCGTGCTCAGTTCTTTGCCCCACTTCAATTTGTCTGCCGCCTGCTGGTAGCTGCGGAACTGTTCTTTCTTCATCCGTGCAAAGCCTGCACCGATTTCCTCACTGAGTGCCTTTTTGGCCGCAAGCTCCCTGCCATGGAACTGTACGATATACTCATCCAGATCGGTCAGCCTGCTGGTCTTTTGGCGTTCCCACGCCGCATAGCGGGTCTGCCGCTTCTGCTCTGCCTGTGCCTGCGCTTCACATGCTGCCTCATATTCTTTTTTTAGCTGCTCTTTCAGACAGGCTAGCACGGCATCCTGCGAAACCGCTTCGACACCACGCACCTCCTGCAGCCACGCTTCGACAATAGCGAAAGCCTGTTCCTTTTCCACCACGTTTTTTTCTGTGGGGAGCAATGCTTTCTCTGCGCCGATCCACCATTTTACACCCGGGAACTGTGCATCCAGCTTGCTCCGTGCATAATCATCGATCCTCTGGCATTCCCCCTTCGGGATGCGGTCCATCTTGCGGATCCATACCATGATCCTCTTTGCGCTGCTGTACTTGCAGAAATACTGGATAAAGTTGCATTCCGTCATGCTCAGCAGCTGCTCTGCGCTTACCACGAGCACCACGCAGTCGCAGCAGCGGATCTCGCTCAGCGACAGAAAATCCTCATCGCTGTGGAGCATTCCGAGTCCGGGATATTCTGTAATGGATGCTCCCAAGGCTTTCAGCCGGGCGTTGGGTGCCTGAAGCGTCAGGCGGTCGTTGTCATCCACTGCATCCGCAAGCGAGTTTTTCAGCGGCTCTCCGGCCGCATCAAGGAGCTGCTCTTTTTCTCCATGCTTCAGCGTGATGGTGCAGGAAGTAGGTATGATGCCCGTCGGCAATAATTTCTGTCCCAGAAGCTCATTGATGAATGTGCTCTTGCCCCGCAGGCTCTCGCCGACTACCGCAATGCGGCAGCTGTCATTCTTTTTCTGGCAGCAGGGCACGAGCCACTTTGCATAGGTCGTTTTTCCTTCTTTTACCAGCTCCTGATACAGTTCTTCCGGGTGGTTCATAAAGTTTTACCTCCTAATTGTCTCATGTATTCTTTTAATTTTGCCATGGTCTCTTCGGCCTGCTTCTGCCTGCAGGCATTATCCTGGATCGCATTTTCTTTTTCCGCTATGCAGCTCCGTATGATTGGCCCGTTTGCTGTCATCCATCTCCGCAGCGCCGCACGCTTGTTTTCTTCGATCGCACTCTCGCCCTTCATCAATGTCTGCTCCAACGCTTTGACCAGTTCTGACTGCAGCATCTGATTCAGATGCTCTATCCTGTCTTCACAGATCTGCTTCTGCTTTTCGGTCGGGTCGATTAGGAATGCCTTGAGCCCCCGGAAAAAGCCCGTCGTCGATTGCTGCACCTCAGACACGAGGGAGTTCAGATCTATCTGTGCCACTCCATAGAATCCCTCAACCCCGCGACGCAGTCGGTTCCTCTCGTAGACCTCTGGCATCGAGGGTGTCTCCATCGGCACTAATGGGCATTCCCGATACTGTTGTGCCGCATTTTCCAGCAGCGTTCTTTGTTCTGTATCCGCTCTGGCCCGCATCTGCTCTGTCGCCTGATCACACAACCGCCAAAACACATCAACGCCGTTTTGAAGTTCCGTTTCTTCCTTCAGGCATTGCACCAGCGCGTTCACACTGCTGCATTCTTCCAGACGCTCCCGAATTTTCCGGAACGACCCTGCCACGATTCCTGCCGCAGCCTGCCGGTAGCTTTCAATCTCCTGCCTGCGGCTTTCTCTCTGCATCCGAAGGCGTGATTCATTATTGCTGTCAAATGTTTCGATGGGGAGGAGCTTTTCGCGCTTCAGTGCATCTGCGGTCTGCTTTCTTGTTTCGATCTCCCGCTGAACGCTCTGCTCCACATCCTCATTGGCACGTTTACAGACCCAGTAGAGATTTTTCTGTGCAAACGCCTCACGCGACCGTTTCAGAATACCGCGAATGCCTTCTATCCCCTCATCGTACAGCAGGAGGAGCTTTTTTCTTGTCTCAGGCTCTATTTCATCAAGCAGCCCCGACTTTTTTGCGGTCAGGTCCGTTTCTTCCAGATGCAGCAGGGTCGGCATCGGAAATACCGGGATATCCGTCATCTCCAGCCCTTTTTCCAATCGGCTCTTTATCACTCGCATCAACCGGGGCAGCTCATCCGGTTCTGTCAGCGTCTCCACCTTGGTCACAACAAAGATGCAATTATGAAGCTGGTCTTTGAGTTCCGTATTCAGATAACTCAGAAGTGTCTGGGAGACCGGACTGCCGCACGGAATGACCACAACGAACGCGTCACAGAGGTTGGCGATCGCATTTCTTGTAACTTCATTATGCCGTGGGTTTTCTGATTCCGTGCCGGGCGTATCCACGATTGCAATATCCTGAAGCCCGAAGCTCTGGGGAAGTGAAAGAGCCGCATACTCCACATCTTTTGCCAGTTCTTCGGTCGAGCTGACTTTCCGGAAAATTTCCTGCATCGCTTTCCGGTCCGCTTTTCTTACCTTTTCCGTCCACCCGAACAGCCGCAAGAAGAAATTGTACACCGATGTGATAAATACCGATGGCCGTTTTACGTTATATTGTCCGCAAAGTTTTTCGCTGTCCTGTCCATAGCACCATACAGTCCCGTCCGTATATGCCACTTCCAGTTCGTACTTTTCCGCATACTTCAGCATGGATGCGGTCACAGTCGTTCCTTGTATGGCATCCGTCGGCATGATCCTGCGTTCCATCACCGCATTGATGAATGTGGACTTTCCACTGGAAAAAGAGCCGATAACGCCTAGATAAAGATTCGGGTCCTGCATCTTTTTTTCGATCACTCCGATATCTTTTTCCAGATTTTTTCGCTCCTGCTCTGACCATCCTTCATATTGCTGCAAGATATCTTTCAGATATTCAAGGTATTCCGCAAATGCCTCTCGTGCCATATTTTCTCTCCACTTTATTCCATGCGTCTTACATAGTCTCCCTGACTGCGCACCCACATCTGGATGCCCGTGCCAAACACCTCGGCTTCCACGATCCAGCCCTTTTTCGTTACCTGCAAAACCTTTGCAGTGGGCAGTCGGTCGAGCACGGATTCCAGACTCGGCCCGGTATACTCGAACCGGATGGTCTGCAGCTCGCCGCCGTACATAAACTGGATGCGCTTGCGCATCTCGCCCTCCTGAAAGCGGTCGGTATACCGCTGGGCAAAGTGTCGGTCGAGGGTCTTATAGTTCTGGATGCGGTCAATGCGGTAAATCGTCGGGGAATTGTCCTGCGGGTTCTGGAAGTGCTTGTCCTTGTCGATGCCCTCAATGAACGCAGCCAGATAGAAATAATACTCGCTGAACAGGATTCCCACCGGCTCAATGGTGCGCACACGAGTCTCGCCATCGTGGGTGCGGCAGTAGGTAATTTCCATAACATTGTGATTTTCTACTGCCGTACCGATCTCCCACAGGCTCTCGATAAACTTCCGGCCATGCTGCGGCTCAACGTAATGAAAGCGTTCGTTGCTGATGAGATCTCTGACCTGATTCAACCGGTCCAGCGGGGTGCACACCTGCACCAGCTTGTCCAGAATGGGGAACATTTCCTCCTTGACCATGGAGCGGCTCTCCAGCAGGATCTTGCACACTGCCAAGATCTCGCTGCTGGTGAGGAAGCGTGAAAGCGTGTCATCCAGCAGATAGCCGCCCTTTGCGGAGTTGTATAAGATTTCCCGGCGCGGCTCGCTGTCTGCAAAATGATTGCGCAGGGTGTCAAGGTCGCGCTGGATGGTTTTCTCACTGACGCCGAAGCGATCAGCCGTTTGCTGTTTGTTCAGCACACCGCCCTGTACCAGCACCTGTTGGATATAGAGTATACGGTCCAATCTACTATTACGCACAGTTCATTCTCCTTCTCTGCTCATTGTAACACATCACAACTATCACTGCAATTCTTTGTGTGAAGTTTTGTCGTTTCACGGAATTACAAAAAAAATTTTGTTTCTTTTGCACAACCCCAGTATACAAAAAAAGATGGACAGACTGCCTGTCCATCTCCTAAAAAGTCAAGGTAGACTATTCTTAAATTGCCAACCTCTTTTGAAGCGATAAGCACTGTTCATCAGTTCATCTGTGATTGTGTAAAGCGCCCGACGTGGCGAACCATATCCGCCAATCAACCCAATCACAATTGTAAGATTCAGCACAAATGCAATGCTCAACAGCACCATCAAAAATTTTTTCATACGCCCTTCTCCTTTTGTCTTATGATTCCATCATTTTTCTGCCCTCATTATACGGATTTGGCTGGACGGTATGGTTGTCCATCCTACACAAGCCACAAAAAAGGAACACGGCACTCTCGTTTTGAATGTCCCGTGTTCCTTCTGTCCGCTTTTGCAGCACTTCTTCTACATAGAAGTCAATCCTTCATTTCAGCGTCCTCCCGAATCTGCCTCTTATACTTATAATAGGTATTCCGGGCAAGCCCAGTCAATTTCATGCACTCCATGTCATCCAATGTGCCGCCGAACGCCTTACAATGGATACGGATCTTCTCCTTGGCTGCTTTGGACTTTTGGGTTTCAAATCCAGTGCCCTTTTTGCGGCCAACCTGCTTACCATTCAACCGGGCAGTCAAAAGCCCCTCACGGGTGCGCTGGTGCAGATCGGCAACTTCTTTTTCGGACTGCTCAAAGGCCAGCTTGATCTGCTCCTTTGCCAAGGCCATCAGATACTCGTTGATGCCTTTCAAGATGAAATCCACATTTGTCCCTGTCATGGCAATGCTGCCGGACATGGCTTTTTTGTAGGTCTCGGTATCGATGTGGTGCTCTTTCAAGAACACCAGCCGGATGCCCTTATGGTAGAGTTCTTCGTACAGAGCAAAACCTTCTTCTGCATTTCTGGACATCCGGGACACTGAATCGAGCACCACCACATCTCCGGCTCTCAGAATCCGGTAGAGCTTCAGCCACTCCGGGCGAAAGATGGATGTGCCAGTGTAGGCTTCCTACACGATATGGGCAGTCGGGTACTCGGCCTTGATGTTGCGGAGCTGGCGGTCGATACTCTGTTTTGCAGTGGAAATTCTGCAATAGCCATAAATACTCATAACTTTTTCTTTCTGTATCAAAAATGCCGTTCGTCATTTTAGCGTTGCCGATTTGCTGACGCAACTCTCTCAAATGATAGAGAATTTGATACTTTTTTACCTCTACGGCATTTTTAATACTTTTCCGGCACAAGTTTTCTGTCATTTCTGCTTCACATAGGTCTTTATAAATTCTTCCACTGTGACGCATGGCTTTTGATTTTTCTCTGTTCCTCCAAACGGAGCATAGTTCCAATCCGTTTCCTCGTCAATATATCGCCGCCCATCGTCCGGCAGGTCCAGCGATTCCGCAAGGATGATGGTGCCCCAGTGGTTGACCATCACAAAGGGTACGATCTCGCAGGGAATACCCCGGCACTCATCGTCGTGCCGGACATCGTAGGCGTACAGGCCGTCCGGGACCGTATCTCTCTTGATGCGGATGCTGGTGAACAGCGCAGGTTTTCCGCAAACCGTGATTTCTTCGTAACGTTCGGTCATTGCATTAAAGGTCATAAGGCGTTCCTCCTTAAATTTCGATGATAAAAGCTCTGAATTTCTCTTTGTAGAAATCCATTGAACTCTGCGGCAGAGAAGTCATATTTCCTTCGTTGTCGCATCCGGCCAGAAATCCCGGCCCTGCAAGAACATCGGCTCTATCCCACAGCGGACGATTGAGCGGTAGACCAAGCAGCTTGCTCTCATCATTGCAGACCAGTGTGACCTCTGAACCGGTATCACTTAATGTGATGCATTCAATCAATCCACCTACAAATTTCTGCATGGCTTCAAGGGTGTTGTCCAGCTCAATCTCCTTTGGCAGCTTCATTGGCAGGAGCGCAAGGACTTTGATTTTTTTCCTCTTTCATTGTGTGTCTCCAAATAAAAACAGGACACTCCACATGGACTGCCCTGCAAAAGTAAAGGGAGAGCATCCGAAGATACTCTCCCAGTTGTATATACAATTTTTTGCTTAGCTGATGCCGAACTCTTTCATCAGCCGAGTTCGATAATCCTTATCTTCAGAAGCCCGCTTTGCATCTTCAATACGGTTCTGATCGAACAGCTTCTTCATCAGCAAAGCCAGCGTATCTTCGCCTTCGGCTTTTCCCTTTGCAATGCCACGGTTTTCCACTTTATCAAGCACATCACACATATTGCGTGGGCCTCCTTTCTGGCCATCGGTATTTGTATTGTACGCTTCCTCAAACCGATTATCATTCGTCATAATACTCAGCAGTTGAAGCGTTTCCTGCACATGAGTCAAATCCTGTGAACTCGGAATATAGTCGCCGTTTTCCCGCTTCTGTACAAAGTAGTCTGCAACGACCTTAAAATCACTCCGGAAAAGCTCCACTTGCTCATGGGTCAAATAGGCAATCTGGAACAGATTGATCTTATAGTCGTTGATATACGGCTCAAACTCTTTGGGAATATTCAGCCGTTCCTTCAGGGACAGTGGGCCATTCCACGGTTTATCATGGCCGAAGTAGAGCACCAGCGTCACAACAGGATAAAGATTTTCGCTGTCGTTGAGCAGTTGCGTCCGATATTCTGCGCCATCATAGCCCATGACACGGAGCGGCATATTGGGATCAGAAGCGGTCTGGTTTTCAAAACCGATACAGGCCACGCGAATATTTCCGTTCTTCCAGCGTTTGGCAACATCTCGCTCAATTTCACGAATCTTGCCATCTGCCTTGTAGTAGGAGCGTGGAGCCTGATCTTCCAGTTCATCTGCAGACAGAACCTGTTTGCCGTTGAACAGAAGCACATTCACAATGTCCGAAAAGACATCGTTATAGGATTCCAGAATTTTTTCAGATGTATCCTTTTGCGCCATCCCATCACCTTCTTTTCTCCTGTTATTATAGTAGCATACAGATGTGAAATTTACAAGCATTTGCCTTATGCTACGTTCAATCTGGTGGCTTTGTAGCAGTCTGCGCACATTCCCTCATGGGTAACTGCAAACTCTGCGGCCTGCATGATGGAGCCATCCTTCAGTTTGACCCTCTTGATGGGCTGATTGCACCGGGCACAGATACAGGGCATAGGCGGCTGTTCCTGCTTTTGGCTGGTGGATTTCGGTTTCAGCTGCTTTTGTGGCTCCGCCTCCAGCTGCGGTGCAGCATCTTCCGGCAAATCCTCTCCGGCGTAGACATAGAGACCAAGACCAAACATAGCAAGATTCTTCACCAAGCACCGCATGATAGCCTTATTCACATCGAACATGGATGCTGCTTCTACGGTACGTTCTTCCATGCCGATCTTTTCACGGCGGCGGGTCTGCGGATTGTAGTCTCATTTCGGGGTGGTGTAGGGTAATCTGTTGTTGCCTGCACAGTCATAGAAATAGTGCCGTCCGCTTCTTTTAAGCAGAGGTTCGCACGGTCTGCCTTATCTTCCATGACAAGGACAAAATCACCCACAACCGCCGTATATTCTGGAAATCCTGCCTTGCCTGTCTGGTGCTTTGACGCTGTTTTCAGTGCCTCATTGATAGGAACAATATTACTGCCTTGTGTGTCTGCCTGAATGCCAGCTTAAACCAACAAATCATGTAGGTATAAGTCAAAATTTGCTTCTTTCTTTGCCATAGTTTCGCGCCCCAACTTTCTGTATGTATTTTAGGTGCAAAATCCAAGTACAGGAATATCATAAATCGGAGGAAATCTCAATCCGGCTATCATGAAAATCCATGAATAAAATTTGTTGCTTACCCTATCCTTTCTATCACTTATCATTTTCCATCTTCCAGTATCTTACAGTCTGCATTGTTTTCAACCTGCTTCACACCTTACATAAGAAAAAACTCCCCCTGATCTCCTGTTGCGGAAATCAGGGGGAGTTGATGCTTTACTTGTGCTTTTTCAAGCGCTCACGCAATTACTTGCGGGGGTTCTTGATCGCAGCCTGAGCAGCGGCCAGACGTGCGATAGGCACACGGAAGGGAGAGCAGCTGACGTAGTCCAGACCGACGTTGTGGCAGAACTCCACGCTCGTGGGGTCGCCGCCGTGCTCGCCGCAGA
>ERZ791865.907-NODE-907-length-34969-cov-5.802858_pt1 | contig 34969 bp, 48 predicted proteins | sample MGYA00509942_ERZ791865 | MGnify/ENA primary metagenome ERZ791865 (study PRJEB30046, sample SAMN00792098) | human gut metagenome | study: EMG produced TPA metagenomics assembly of the A metagenome-wide association study of gut microbiota in type 2...
GGGGAACAGATGATGCTATTTAATTTTTAAAACCGTCCCGTCCGGGGCACAGAATGAAGAGAGATGAAAAGCAAACGAGCAAAGGAATTTATCAGGAATAGCGCATTTAGTGCGATACAACTACCCGGCGAAGTGATGTATTCGATTCACATGAATGTGGAAGGGAAGCTCCTAGATCGTAAAAGCGCTGAGAGAGCCGTCGAGCTTGCCGAGCAGGACGCAGAAGAGGAAGTCAACCATTACCGCAAAGAGTTGGAGGAATCCAAGAGGCGTGAAGAGTTGGCCCGAAATGTAATCGACGACCAGAGGAAGAAGATCGAGGAAGTGAAGGCAAGAGCTGTGGAGTCGTTTCGGGAAAGCTGCCCGATAAAACATCCTGGCCTTAACGACAAAGGAGCACTGTGTGATAAGATAAATATCATTGGCTTTGGCTGCAATTGTCCTGTTTCAGACTGTGAATTTCTTTTAAACTTCTTTCAAATACTCAACGATCTATGACCTTCACTACCCCCTGCTTTGTTCGGGTTGAGAATCCGGAGAAGCGAAAAGAGTTGATCGAGTGGCTGGAAGGGATTGGATATAAATTTCTTATGCGGGGTCTTGAATCTAACGTGTTGTATGTAGATGTTACATCGGGTTGTCTATTATGCGCGTTTGAATCCCCCGTCACACAGTCAGAGATGGTTTCAAAAGGCTATATCGACTGCGGCGAAAACACCGAGCTGTTCAAAGCCCTGGCGGCGATGAATGAATGGAACGACCGGGAGCAGTGGTTTATCGTCGAACACACCGGCAGCGGCGAAGAAATGGTATTTGCGGATTCAGAAAATGCCTTAGCTTACATTCAAAGCGGGGATGGTTACCGCAAAGCTACCGCCGAAGAGATTGTCGAATACTTCAAAAATAAAGAGCTATGAGGACGCTTGAACTGAAAGATATTTGCGGGTATCTGCCCTATGGGTTGAAATACCAATGGACGAACATGAAATCTGTACGTCTTATTTCTATGACCGATGAGGTAGACTACAGCTCGCAACACAGCCTTTCAACTGCGTGGGAATGGATGGTGCACCGTCAAGCAAGGCCCATCCTTCGCCCGATGTCCGACCTCACCAAAGGGATCATCCACAGAGGAGAAAAGTTTGTGCCGATTTTAGCATTAGATAAATTAAATTGTTTCCCTATATCTGACACAGACAAGGCGTTAAGGTACTACGACAAGCTCAATGAATGGATGTTTGACTACCGGGGCCTGATCTCCGCCGGACTGGCAATCGACGTGAATACCTTACCTGAAAATCCTTACGAGAGATGAACCTAACGAAATGCGAGCAATGGATAATCGATTACCTCAGAGGTAAAGATTACACCTCACCATCGAAGATAGGAATTGCACATGCCCGTTCATTCGGATTTAGTAATTCACATCATAGCGCATGGGCCTCCCCGATCTGTTTGCGAATGGTTGAAAAGGGGCTTTTACTTCGGAATGAAAAAGGACATTATAAACTCAACGAGAGATGAAAACACCCCAAGAAGCGGCCAGAGAGTATATGCAGAACGTTCTGAATGACTCTGATTTAAGTGTCAACTACGAAGAAGATAATTACGATGCCGGTGTTATGCACACTCTTACTGAAGCCTTAGAACCCGCTTTCCTCGCCGGTGACGCTTTCGGCTACAGCAGAGGCATGGAAAAGGCATATCGATGGATCAGTGTGGATGATGAGCTTCCAGATGACGACACTCTGATTCTTACAAAAGATACTGATTGCCATATAGATTTAATCCGTGGATGGCAGTTGAAAGAACGCATCAAACCTTATGCTGTACAAAATTTCTACACTCACTGGCGTCACATCGAACGAGTAAAGGAGTAAGAAGATGGACACAAAGTTAACTGTAGATGAAATCCAACTCGCTTTGTACAATAGCGGAATATGGAACAAGCGCCAAGATATATTCGTGCCTAATCTTTCATGGGGGCTGCTCAACCATGAAGCCGACTTAGTTATTCTCACGAAATCCGGTTATCTGACAGAGGTAGAGATAAAGCGTTCATGGGAGGATTTCAAAGCTGATTTCAAGAAAGAACACGAGCATAAAGATGAGCATGTTTACCGTTTCTACTACTGTATCCCGGAATCCATCAAAGACAAGGTTATATCCTTTCTTGAAGAGCGGTATGAGTTGATTCGTCCTTCCGTACTCTGCTATACAGAGGAAGGAGAAATTAAAATAACACCCGGAGGATGGCCCAATACCGGTGGCCGTAGATTGTTTATTGAAGAACAGCTTACCATAGCTCGATTGGGGTGTATGCGAATTTGGAATCTGAAAGAAAAGTTGACAACCCGCCTTCGGGCATAACAGGAGAAGAAGATGAGCACAACAGTCAAAATGTGGGCGGTGTTTGATCCGGAAGGGGATTTGATTGTCTGGACTACACGCACTCAAATTTACAATAGTCAAGAGTCTTTTTTAAAGAATGCATTTTGGCCTTTTGGTGGACATATACATTCCATTGATTGGCCTAAGTATGAGAAACGAGGTTACACCTGCCGCCCTGTGTGGGTGACGATTGAAGAAATAGAAAAACCTAAAACGAAAAATGATGAGTAAAGACCAATACACGTGGTTTGATCGCTGCGAGAACTGTGAGAAAGAATTGCCGAACGATCAAATGCACTATGACCGGAACGGGTGTCCTATTTGTCCGGAGTGCTGGGCCTTGCTGAAAGATGATCCGGAATTTAAAGTAGAGCCCGAAAACAAAGAAAAATGAAAGTCAAGGAGATCATTAACCAGCTTCACAATTTCCAGAAGTGGAGACGCGGAGCGAATATAGAGCAGCCCGATCCCACCGAGATCGGCAAGGCCATCGACGGGGCTATTCGGGAGTTGCGGAACTTCCAGAGGTTGAAAATGAAAATTGAGAAAAAGAAACTGCCGAAAGGCGAAAAATAAAAACGGAGGGCGTCCGCCTCACCCTCCTGCCTACTACTAACCCAAAGCCAATATGAAATTGGTAATGCAAAAATAACAAAAACCTGAAATATGAAAAGAATCTTACTTTATTTTCTTATTGCCTTTATAGCCGTGATTCTTGCTGCCTGTTCATCACCCCAGAGGGTTGACGCGATCCCTCAGAAAATCGACAGTCTATACTTAAAAGCATAAAAAAAGAGCGCGCCGTGCGGCAACGCCCCCTTGGACTTGGTCTATTCAAAAAAATAATTTAACCTCGTATTTTCATGAGTTTAGAAAACAATAAGAACAAACCAGATATTTGCGATGACAGAGGTTTTATTACTATAAATATGACACAAGAAGAATTGATGATTGCTATTAATCCTGCTTTGACGAAAAAGCAAAAAAATAAGCTGATACATCGGTTGCAACGGAAAAGATCTGGTAAAATATAGTTACCGTTCAGTTTATTTGCATTGTTTTCAAATAGCCAGCAACGGTCAGTCTGTGTACTCCCAATATTCGTGCAATAGCACTTTTAGAAATACGTTTATTCAAGAGCTCTTGAATTTCAGCTTCACGACCGGTCAGTTTTTTTGTTTTTGATTTGCTACCTTTCGGCCGTCCAAGAATGACCCCTTCTGCTTTTTTTCGTGCTAACGCTTCTTTGGTACGCTGGGAGATTAAATTCCGCTCAATCTCTGCAGATAGTCCAAAAGCAAAGGCCAGCACTTTCGAATTAATATCGCTGCCAAGCCGATAATTATCCTTAATCGTCCATACTTGTACCTCGCGTTTCATACATTGGTTGAGAATAGCCATAATCATTAAGAGGTTACGTCCCAGTCTGGAGAGTTCCGCACAAATCAAAATATCGTCTTTTTGCATGGTATCTAAAATGCCACCTAATTTTCGTTTTTCCACATCCTTGTTTCCTGATATGGTTTCTTCGATCCACTTATCGACAACCATAGTGTGGCGTTCACAAAAACGATTGATTTCAAATCGCTGATTTTCTACTGTTTGCTTGTCTGTACTGACTCTAATGTACCCGTAAATCATAATCACAAATGCTTTAATATGAATAAAATAAATCAAGGTATTATTTTATTCAAAATGAATCGAAGCTTATTGAGCGATTATTTTATAGAAAATCAGACTAAAACCGAATTTAGAGATAATAGTAGTTGGGTTATCTTATCTCCGATAGAGCAAAGCATCAAGCGTAAAATTGAAGAAATAGGTACTCCTCTAAAAGATTGGAATGTCAATATTTATCGCGGCATTTTAACTGGATATAATGAAGCATTTATCATATCTGGCGAGAAAAGGACTGAATTATTAGCCGCTTGTGGAACAGAAAAAGAGCGTATTAGAACTGATGAACTTATACGACCGATTTTAAGAGGTCGTGATATTAAACGATATGCGTATGAATTTGCCGATCTATGGTTGATATATATACCTTGGCATTTCCCGCTTTATAACGATCCTAGTATACAAGGTGTATCGTTAGAAGCAGAAGCACTATTTAAATATGAATATCCCACGATATACAGACACTTATATCAATATAAAAAACAGTTATCAGCCCGGAATCAAGCGGAGACGGGAGTACGCTATGAATGGTATGCTCTTCAACGCTATGGTTCAAATTATATGGACGATTTTAATAAACAGAAAATAGTTTGGATTGAATTGACCGATCATCCTAATTTTGCACTTGATGAAAAAGGTTATTATATTAATAATACCGTATTCTTTATGACAGGGGAAAATCTTAAATATATTCTTGCGTTTCTCAATTCTAAAATCTGTGAATGGTATTTTGATAAAATTTGCGCAACATCAGGTGTTGGCACACGTCGCTGGATTAAAATGTATATTGATCAAATTTGCATTCCGGTTATTGATGACAAAACGTGCTCTGATATAGTATATCTTGTTGATCATAAAACTTCTATTGAAGATTATGAATTTCAGATCAATAATAGATTTGCAGCAATATGTAATTTAAATATCTCAGAGATAGAATGGATAGAAAAATGTAAATTATAATTCACGCCTTTATTCTATCCCTCGTAAAATAAATTGATATTCATTTTGAGTTAAGTGAAATAAATTACAAATCAATATATCTAATTCTAATTCACATTTTTCCCTTTCTGCCATTTTGATATCTGCTTGCAAGAGAATATCAACAAGTCGCTCAATATTAAGAATGTCCAATGTGTTTGCATTAGGTATAATAATTTTCTCTATAAAAATTTTTTGCATCAAATAACCTCCGTTATCAAGAATAGAGACCACATTTTTACATTGATATCGACCTATTATCGAATTTAATACGCCAACGATATATTTTAAATTATTTCCTGTTGCAAAAAAGCATGTTTTGTCTGTTAAAATATCGCAATCTGTCCATGTGAATCTCGGAAAGCGCTCGTCATTTCCTCGCTTGATACGCATAGTTTCTGCCCAGACTATTTTCTGTTTATTAAAATCGTCCATATATGCACAGTTGCGTAAATTGTATGGCGTATCACCTTTGTCGGCCCGTGTGGAAATTTGGTCCCAATACTGATCCAAATGAGCTTTGATGGTTGGGTAATCATCTATATCAATACGACTTATGCCCTTTTCTTTGATGCCGTTATGCGTGTTTATCAACCATAAATCCGCAAACTCATAATTATACCTTTTGATATCCCTGCCGCGAAGAATCGGTCGTATAATTTCTGCACATTTAGGATCAGCCTCTATTAACTCTGCACGCTTTTCCCCATCAATGATAAAAGCTTCGTTAAATCCGGTTTTTATGCCGTAATTTATCTGAATATCCCAATCCTTTAATGGAGTTCCGATTGCTTCGATTTTTTGTTTAATGCTCAACTCAATAGGAGAAAGTACCACCCAGCTATCGGAACTCCTGAAAGAACAAATCGACGAATTCTGTAAGAAATAATCGCTCAATTTATTTATCTCAAACCCATCTTTCTTTATTGAACATGAGTGAGTTTCGAAAGCATTGGCTTGTTTTGTCAGCATCAGAATATTTACATCAACTGTCGCGGAGTCAAATATTCGAGTGCCCGCAAAATCAATTAATTGTATAGGATTGGTTTGTTCAACAAAGTAGTGCCGCAACGCTTTCCCATAGCCAGCTCGCATCCATTTGTTTGAGGTAATGAACGATAATAAACAATCGGGTTTAAGTAGATTCATGCCGAGTTCATAGAATAAACAGTATATATCCCCTGTACGTTCATAGCTTTGATAGCCCATTCGTCCGAGCGTTTCAGAGTCATGCCCCATTGATTGCAATTGAATATATGGGGGATTACCGATAATGCAATCGAATCCGATAAAATTACCTTCATCGTCTAATACCTCCGGAAATTCGATGCGCCACTCAAATGCACCGAGATACATTTTATTTGATTTGATTTCATTGAAATACGCTTCAAGTTTTTTGACTTCTTCCGAATATTTTTTGATCACCTTTTGTCTCTCCTTCATCTGTTTACTTGTCCATTCAGTTGAAGAGAAAAGCTCTTGTCCTTGTAAATCACTTAGTTCCAATCGTCGGCGGAGCAAGCGTGTTTGTTTGGGATCACGACGATTGATTTCTGTCGTAAGAGTCGATTTGATTCGTGCAATCATTTCATCTAACTGGCGCTTTTCCTCTTTGCTGTGCGCATTTTGGTAATCAGTCACAGCCTTTTTATATTCAGCAATAGAAATTCCAGTCGATTGCAATACTTGTGAAATGCTCTGTTGCAAGTCAAACCGATGGAGCAATGAGTTGCCAGATTTAATATTAATATCGATGTTGGGCAGTGTTTCCAATTCCGTGAAATTACTTTCACGGGTATAATACGCATTTTTCAACAACTCTATCCAAAGGCGCAAACGGCATATATTTACCGAGTTAGGGTTGATGTCAACGCCGAACAAGCAATTCTCGATAATCGTGCGTTTCTCCTTGAATAAAGCCTCTTGAATGCGCTGGCTTTCAGGATGTCCGGGCATGTAATTGAAAACGTCTCCGTCCGCATCGGTAATAATCAATTCATCACTATTTATTTCAATCTGGTAATTCTGTTTTTTGATACGGCGTTTTTCGCAGTCGAGCAAGATTCCGAGATCGAATTTCGTTGCTATAATTTCATTTAATGCAGATACAAGAAAATGCCCGGAACCGACTGCCGGATCACACAAACGAATAGAGTTTACTACATGATTCGCCTCTATTAGATTTGGAATATCTTTATTTTTTAAAGCGTCGTAGTTTGCACACGACCACCCGAAATGGGCATTAAATTTTTGCACGATAACATGGCGGATTGCTTCACGGCACATATACATTGTAATGGCTCCAGGTGTAAAAACTGAGCCGTCTCGGTGGCCATTGATTTTTTCAAAAATAAGCCCGAGAACCGAAGCATTGATCAGTGTTTTCGCCCTTTCTTCAATGCCTTCTTCTCCTTCGCTGGCAAAATCATATGCATCGAGAAATTCCAATAAATAGCGTAATGTGGGCAGTCGCTTGTATCGCGGTTTATTATTTTCTTTCAGTACGGTTCCGGACCAAATTGGAAGCTCTTGATTTCCGAGATTGCTGATTCGAATTGTTGCCCCTTCCAATTGGTTAATCTCAAAAAGAGAACTGTTCAAATAGGGAACTTTGGAGTAACGGCTATTAATCGATGCGGTTCGGGTGTTGATTTTTCTAGCAAGCACTTTGAAAAATAAGTCGTTCAACTCGTCGTAATCGGAGATGTTCGTTGGATTCATAAAAGCGTATGCTTTATCGCCTTTATGATATTTTATCATTTGAGCTTCCAATAATTTCAGAAAAAGAATACGATTAATCCAATTAATTGAAAGTTCAAGTGCGATGTTAAATAGTTGCGATTTCCTATCAGTTCCGTATGAGGCCAGATTTTCTACATAGTGTAAACAGTCTTCTGAGTCGAGCACATCGATTGTACTCTCGATAATTGAAGCCTCGTTACGTTCATTGGGATTTCTGCGGGTAATGATCCGTTTGCCTTTGTCGCCCACTTCTTCAAGCCCCATAATGTAAAGCAACTCGGAATAAAAATTTTTATTAAGCGAGTTGCTGTCATTTTGAAATGGGAGCTTCAATAAATGGCTCGGGCTAAATATTTTATAGAGTTCAATCAGTTTCTTGTCCTTGTTCGTATCAAGATAATGTCGATAGTTTCGTAAGTCGAAATACGTGTAAGTTATTTTGTCTTTAACAGCCTCTATGTATTTTGATGCAATTTCTTTATAAAAGAAATCCGTTTTATTACTAGGCAATCTTCCCGCTGTAAAATCATCAAAATATTGACAGAGTTCTTTATTGTTAGCGAAAAATTTTTCAAACTCATGAGCATCAAATATAAAAAACTCGAAGATGCTGCTTACTACGAAGTATTTTAATTGAATGTTCTTGTTTTCGATTCGTTCACGGAGATAATATAAAATGATTTCCTGTAACGCTTTTCGATTAATGTCGTTACGTGTAATCATTTCCTGCGAACCAGGCTTTTTAACCTCGAAAATTACTCCGATCGGAGCATCCGAATTGTTGCCTAAATGAATAACGCAATCAATGTGTCCAGTCGGAGCAATTTTGTAGCCGGGCGTGTAAAATGATTCCTTTAGGAAATCCATAATGTCGCCTTTTAATTTCTCTTCGACTTCATTTTCATTGATCTGCATAAAAAGATTGCGCAAACTCTTTTTGAAACGGTCGAATTCAATTTTCTCGATTTTAAGTTGGCGATAGGCTTTATTCAGCGATTGGGGAATTGTTAATTCAGGCATAATGTGTCAAAATTTATCGAAGATAATAAAAATATCATTTATTTTAAGCACATTATGCATATGTGAGAGCATTTATTCTTTAAAAATAGTTGATTAAATTCAAGCGGAACTGATATTCCAGAAGGGAGTGTTAATTTCTACACGAGATAATCCCCTGATAAACGACACATGTATAATAAGACCTCAACAGGATGAATCGACAATATTGCAGTATCACGGTAGTCGAGAGAACTTTAAAGAAGATTGCAGATGCCAAAACAAAAGTGACTATAATTTAAAGAAAATGACTATATTAGATGAGTGATTTTTTTTAATGAATTTATCGCAGATATAGTTTAAAACTATTAAAAGCTATGTTATGATGACTTTCTTGATAATCCTTTTTGTTCTTATTGGTATCGGTTGTATCATAAGATATGCAACTGAGGGTACGTGTTCGGCTTATGCTATGCCGGAAGATTCTCGACCCGCGCCTGTGTTAAAGCCTTTATCTGAGAAGTCACTGGAAGAACTTCAGAGCGAATTGTCACAGGTAGAGATAGACCTTGAAATGCAAAAAATCAAATATCAGGGCGCTTGTTCTAATCCTTATGTTTGGTCTGCGACAAGAAACATGGTAAAACAAAATTTAGAAAATTATATAAGTCGGCGGCAGGAAATAATAGGAGAGATCAACAGAAGGAATAATAATTCCCGGTCAAACTCTGACTATATAATACAAGAGTAAATGCCGACAGACTAGCATTATAAATGAGCTAAAGAATCTTTCAGAATAATTGATTATGAATAAATTTTTACTGTTGATAGCTTCCTCGTTATTGCTGTTCGCGGCAGTTGGTTGCAGTAATGACAATGGTGGTGAAAAGCCGGACACTCCAGCGGTGCCGCCCCAATTGGGAGAGTTAGCCCCAATTAGTTTGAGCCATGAAGAATTGGTTTCGGAAAAAATCATTCCTGTTGTCTATTCTAATAAAATCAAAATTACAACAGTCGGTCATTTATCCATAACAAGCCAATTATCCGCAGTAGACGAAAGCAGCACGAAGATTACGCTTTATATTGTTCCGAATAGCGATGATACGAAGGGATATTTGGAAAGTTCGGTAAGTATAAACTATGATGAGACTTGTATCGGGACGTTTAAAGTGTATCAAGCCCGAAGGCGTTACAGTACGATGCCTGTTAACTGGAGTAAAGCGGTTGGTAAATTATCCAATCTACCAAAAGATGGTTTGGAGGCAACGAAATATGTTTATAATCTTGAAAAAACCACGAATGGCGCAGATTCTTATAAAAATTATCCCGCATTCGCATGGTGTATCGATATGAACTACGATCCTGAAAATAATATGGAATGGTATTTACCTGTATATGGCGAAAAAGCGTATGAGGATATTTACACCAGTGATTGGAACTCTCATCATAACTTTTGGTCGTCTTCCCTAAATACTCAGGGGTCAGCGGTTACAATACTCAAATGGGCCAATAGCATACAACAGTCGACGTATGCCGCAAGGTTAAGTGAATCTCACTACGTCGCAGCCGCGAGAGCTGTAAAATAAAGTCTTAATGACCTTGTGTGTATTAAAATGATTTGATTAATGAAAAGGCTTATTGTGCTATTTTCTGCTTTGATTGTAGCTTTAACATCCTGCTCTTCTGAGAAACAAGATTTGTATGAGAAGGCCGATTATTTCGTCAATAGCCTTTATACGGATTATGAAAGTTATAGTATTTTGGGCGGAGCAGATCATACTGAATACACAAAAAATAGGTATTATAAAATCACGCCTGTTGGCAGGCTAATTAACGTCAGAATCGAAAAGGATACTGATAGTAAGGAGTATGAAAAGTTGAAAACCGATTTAACGCGACATTTCAAAAACAACCCTCGTGTGAATAAGGTTTATATCTGTAAGGCAGGAACTGTAATGATTGACTGTAGAAATTGAATTGTAGGTGCCCTTTGTATTAAAAAATCGTAAAATAATTGCAGTATGGCTCTAATCAATTGTCCTGAATGTGGAAAACAAATCAGCGATCAGGCTGCAAGTTGCCCCAATTGTGGAATGCCAAGACAAAAGACTGTTAACGCTTCATTGTCAACTACACCCAAGAAACAGGAAGTTATTCGTTGCCCCAAGTGTTATTCGACCAACTTACATGTTGATAAAAAAGGGTTCAGCGGGGGGAAGGCATTCGTTGGAGCTATCACCGTCGGGAACTTAGGGCTATTGGCAGGTACGATAGGCAGTAATGATATATTAATAACGTGCCTTAAATGCGGGCATAAGTTTAATCCGGTAAAAGATGCTAAGCGTAAACGGGATCAAGAAGCGCAAGAACGAATGTCGAAAGAAAACCCGGCAGGAATGGCTATTGCCGCTATATGTGGTGCCACTGCTTTTCTCTTGTTATTTATTTCCGGGGTTTCTATATGGTGGTCCGTATTTGTGTTTTTAGCGGGTATAATTGTTCCATTATTTACGGGGAAAAAATAGAATACGATAAAACTCTAGGGGTGTATATTGTTACTGATTGCTAATTAATCATAAAATATATGGCAAAGAATGAAGTTATCGCAGGAAATTATAAAGGATGTTCCGTCAAAATTAAAGATGGGGTCGCTGTAATTGGCGAGTCTGGATTCTTAGGAAGAACTTTTAGAACCATCAATAAGAACTCTGTAGTGGAATACGAAGTTATTACTGAGGAGAGCCGAAAAAGTGCGAAATCAGCCGTAGGCAGAGCTTTGGTTGGCAGCATATTATTGGGAGGCGTTGGATTACTAGCTGGTCTATCGGCAAAAAGCAAAGGAACATACACTATTGCGATACAGTTTAGACAGAATGATAAAGCACTAATCGAAGTCGATGACAAAATTTATAAAGCTATAATTAAGGAGTGTTTTTAATTGGTTGAAAATAAATGTAGTACTCTATGAAATTTTCCACCTACACTTGGCAATTATACAAACAGTCCGATCAAGGGAAAGCGGCTATAGCTGCATTTATGCCTGAATGCGAAGATGATTGTTACAACGTCTTCATAAAATACAATCCCGGTTTTACGGGAGACAAAGATACGTATACCGATTTACTCGAAACCGCCTATGTATGGGCGTCAGATTGGGAAATCGACTCACTGGAAGATGCAAAAGATGCGTTTACATTTATTGTGAATCACGGTTTACGGATGGAAGGCCAGGATGTGATCTTTCCCCAAGAATATGACTTTATTCAGCTGATTATTTCACCGCTATCATTCGGATTGTACAATAGCTCCAAATTCTTTATTCCCAATTTCTTTCAATACAATTTCTACGCTCTCAAAAAGTTGGTCGATTATTTCGAGCTGGAGTTGCCAGATTATCCCAAAAAGAGCGATTATCGCGCTCGGTGCATGTACTACTGGGAGCTTTGCGAGATGTTTTATAAGTTTCGGATGGATAACGATCTATCCCCGGAAGAGCTTTGCGCGTTCATTTATGACTTTGCTCCCAATGTGATCGGCGAACAGCCTATTGCAGAGTTGCCGGAGCCAACAAACGCGTGGTTTATCGGCGGAGTGTTGCAGAATGAAGATAAGGACCCGAATTACGTAAGTTCATGGCAAGCCAATTCGGAAACAAAACGAGGTGATATCTTGATACAATATGAAACGGCCCCAATAAGCGCGATTACCGCCATAAGAATTGCCACAACAGACGGAATTATAGACCCGTTCTTTCATTGGTATACGTGGGCGCATATGAGTCAATATACGGCAATCCCACCAATTACTTTGAAAGAATTAAGATCCGATCCATATTTTTCCACACACCCGCTCATTCGCAAGAGTTTTCAAGGGGTCAATGGTTGGCAGATAACCGGACAAGATTACAACGAGCTATTGCGGATAATTCAAACAAAAGGCGGCGACATGAACAAATTGCCGCGATTATATGCGCCTCCAGCACCAATAGTGGGAAACGTCAAGCGAGAACGAGACGTAGAGGTTGAATTACTCGAATACTATCTCGGCAAGGTGGGATTTGTCGAAGGGCGGGATTACCGGAGGCAGTTACCCATCCACGCAGGACGCGGGCATCGCATATTTCCAGATTATGCCTTGCATTACGATGAGACCCCTGATTATGAGCGCGCACGGGTTCTGATTGAAGCTAAACTTGAAATGAAAAACAATGCTCAGATCGAAGCATGCTTCAAACAGGCATATTCCTATGCAAAATTACTGGAGTCGTCCGTGATCGTTCTCTGCGATAAAAACTGTTTGATGATCTACGAAAAGAAAGACAGCTTCGATCGTGACCGATACACGAAAATCTACTGGGGAGAACTTGAAAGCCCGGATAAGTTTAATGAGCTAAAAAACTTTTTAAAATAATTGATTATGAAAAAGATTTTACTGATGGTGGCTGCTGTCTGTTTGTTTGGATGCGCTTCGAAAGAAAAAAAAGCTTTAAAATTAATTGACAAAGAAATGTTTAGTACGCTTTATGATTATGATAGTTATCAACCAGTAGAAATAAAAATAGATAGCGCTTTCACATCCATTTATATGGATAGTACCATTAGAGTACACGCAGCAAAAATAATCGCAATACTATCTCTATTGGAGGAAAGTAAAAAAAACGTTGATGAAGCGTTAAGTACAGCCCAAATATGGCAGGATAGTTATTCAGCTTATGGTCGTCAAAAATTTTTAACTGCTAAAGAAAAAGCATCGAAATGTATTGAAGAAATGAAGGCATCCATAAAACTCTGGGGAGAGAGTAAGGATACAATTACAATGCATGCAAAAGCCTTCAATCCCGAATTTCAAGGTTGGCAAGCAACTCACAAGTTTCGATGCAAAAGCAAAGGGGGAAGCAGTTTATTATCGACGCATATATATGTTTTTGACCCCAAAATGAAACAGATATTATACTCATACGACACAGAAGATGAAGACTTGACAAAAGCACACGATATTATTGACCAGGTATTAGACCAAACAGAGTAATTCTCACTCATACTAACTGTTTTATTACCACACACCGGTTTATACATTCCCTAAGTTCATTTGGTGAATCAAACCGCCTTGTTTCTCCCCTTGCAGCGATAAATATGTCAAAACCCTGAGAACTTCGACGCTTATTGTGTTTATCTTTCGTAGATTTAGTATACTTTAATCCTAAAAAACCTTTTAAAATAATTGATATGAGGTATATACTGCTATTGATAGTGGTGGTGATTATGACAACATCCACGGGGTGTGCGAATCGGAGTGGTGGCCCGTCAGGCGCATCAATAGATACCACAACCAAATCCGAGGAATTAACCAAACAGGTATTATCTGAAGAGCAACCACCAATCCAGAAAGCCCAGGTAAATATCGGAACACTAAAGCAGCATCAAGATGGCTATTCCATAGGATCGGAAACCGAATGGACAAAATTGAAAAAGTTATTGTCTGATAAGAAAAATGATGCTATAGAGATCAGTTGGGTATGGGATTGTGGCCCTCAGTATGGGAATATGCCAATGAAATTAATCTATGATAGGAATAGCGGTACGCTTTCTCGCATCTTTACACAAACGAATGTAAAGGAAGTGTATTCAGGAGTGTCACCCGAGGGTTTGCAGGCATTTTTGGCTAATAATGAAAATGACATTTATGCGATTGAAAGATATAGCAAAGATGCTAAGTATGATTTTAATAACAGGGAAATGCGCAACGCAAAGGCCGGGGCAAAGCCAGAACAAGAATCAAATGGAACAGTTAAAATAGTTGCTGATTTTATCAAAGACAATATCCAAAACGCCAAAATATTGGGATGGTCAAAGGTTGTTGCGTATAACGACTACTGGGCTGTTAGATGTGAATATAGTGCGAAAAATACATTGGGCGAATCTATCTCCAATAACATTTGGTTTTATATTCAAAAAGGACAAGTCGTTGCACTAAAAGATAATGCAGGGAATATGCTGGACATTTGATAAATAGAAAATCGCAATACTTCATTGATTATATAAGCCGGGGAATAATCCCCGGCTTTTTATTTCATACAAAACCCAACGAGCTTATTTGTAATACTCCTTCCCCCGGATATTCTCGTGATCCGGGATCGTCGGCAATTCCTCTAATTCCCCGCCAGCCTTTACAATAAGTTCCTTGAGATCGGCGATAGAGCGGATTTTATGAACTTCTCCTTTATATTCGACAAATCCGTTGAGTTCTTCGACGGAGCCATCTGTAAATAATTCAGTGATAGGAACTCCTATGGCAGAGGCGATGTCTTGAAGAGTACTAAGATTAGGATTGCCCTTCTTTATGGTATTGTGCATACTCGACCTCGAAACATTAAGTCTCCTTGCTAATTCAGCAATAGTAACCCCTTTTAGTTCTAAAATCTCCTCAATTCTTAGTGTCATATTGTACGACTTTAATAATACGCAAATATAATAACACTTCTTTAAAATGAAACTATTTGAGAAAAAGTTTCAAAAAAAACGTACAAATATTTTGTATTGTCAATTTTAAATAATACTTTTGTATTAAAGAAATGAAACAATCTAAAACCATACAATTATGAAAACCTACCTAGCAACAGCACACCTCGCAAAATGGGGTAATGCAGATGAAAGAAAAAACAACTTTTTGCAAAAGCACTTCACGAACAAACGTCGAGCCGCTGAATGGTTGCGCCGGGTAAAAGTGAAATTTTCAACAGGCAATCACACGGCTTTTTGTTCTTGGACTTCTATTGATGAATTAAAATAGTACGACTATGAAAGCTGTATTTAATGAAATGATTAACAGTGTTCGATATTACGACATTCACGGTGCAAGGTATATAGCGTTGGCCAAGTTCAAAGGCGGCTACTCAAAAGGCGATTTTTTTAATGTTTACACCGAAACAGGTAGAAAATACGGTTGTAAATACGACGGTGAAAGTATCGAAACAAGTATTGAAGCTCTTGAAGATGAACTATTGCCCGAAATCGGCGATACTGTTGAATACGATATTGAAGAGTATACCGACCAAACGCATACGGCCATTCATACGATTAGATGCACGGCAAAGGTGCTCGACGTTTTCGAGAACGGCGATATTCGTACCGATCGTGACGGTGTAAGAACCAGTAGTGAATACGAAGTAATAAAGAAAGGGGTTACAGATTTGCACCCCGTACCCCTTTCGAAAAAGTAATGATTCTTAATAAATTAAAAACCAATACTGCTATGACAAATGTACAAACAAATCTGAAGAATCCAATATGCCCATTGCCGAAAAGTTTACAGATTGGGTTAGACGACCAAGTTGTTATTAACGGGCAATGCGGTTGGGTAGACTTCATCGGGGTTGATACAATAGCCCTTATCACCTCTCAGAATGAGTTGATGTGTGTAAAGCTCGTCGAGATCAACGATGCAGAAGTGATCGGCCGATTTGAAGCCAATCAGTTATGTCGTGTCAATTTGGTAATTGATAAAAACCATACACGCTATGAATAACCTTCAAATCTTCAATAATCAGCAATTCGGTCAGATTCGGGTTGTTGACGTGAATACGATACCGTATTTCGTGGGGCGTGATGTGGCTTTTGCACTCGGTTATGCAAAACCTGAAAATGCAATATCACAACACGTTGATAAAGAGGATACCCTAAAACAGGGTATCCCTGACAATCAGGGATTTATTCAAACGACTACTTTAATTAACGAATCCGGCGTTTACTCTCTCGTATTCGGTTCTAAATTACCATCGGCAAAACAGTTCAAACGTTGGGTGACAAGCGAGGTTTTACCCTCGGTTCGTAAACATGGGGCCTACCTGACCGATCAAAAAGTCGAAGAAGTACTGACCGACCCCGATACCCTGATTAAGCTTGCAACTCAGTTAAAGGCCGAACGAGCCGAAAAAGAGCGTCTGAAAGAGCAGCACCGATTAGCAGAAGAGCAAATCAAGCTCAGTCAGCCGAAAGTCGAGTATTACAATACCGTATTACAATCTGACAGTCTGATAGCAACCAATGTAATAGCCGATCAGTTGGGTTTAAGCGCTAAACGTTTAAATGAAATATTGCAGCAGAGACAAGTGATTTACAGGCAAAACGACACGTTCGTACTGTATGCTAAATACCGGGGCCTCGGTTACGAAGGGTACAGAACGCACACCTATATCAGTAACTCTACGGGCAAGCAGCACACCAAGCAGCATCTTTATTGGACTGAAAAAGGTAGAGAGTTCATACATGGATTTTTAAATGGCAAACAATCTAAAATCGTGTAACTATGAAAACTGCTCTTGCAATCTTTCTGACCAACGGCAATATAGTTATCACGGGTGTTAACATATTTAAAGTATTCGACAGTATATCACAAGCTGTCAACTACTGCAACGATAAGGGCATAAAAGCCCGAATGCTATAAACTTATAACCATGAAGCGAAAAATCATCAAAATATCAAAAGAACGGGCTATTGAGATCGCGATGAACACGAATGGCATCACTAGAGAAATAGCCGAAAAATACACGGACAGCGAACTGAAAGAAGTGCTGCGCCTTCTCAAACTGAAAGCTAACTTTTAAAACTTGCAACCATGAAAACTACCGATTTACGCGAGATTATGCGTCTTGCATGGCGAATGTTGAAAATTACGGGCCGGGCCTTCGATGAGTGCCTTCGCCGGGCATGGGCCAATTTCAAGCTGCGAAAAGCGATGCAAAATAAGATCGTTGAGTTCTTTTACGTCAAGTCGAGCACCGGCGAACTTCGTCAGGCATTCGGCACGCTTCAAAGGTCTGTTATCGAAGACAAGATTAAAGGCTCTGAGCGCAAAGAGAACGAAATGTGCTTCACTTATTATGACTGCGAGCAAGAGGGGTTCAGGTCTTTCAAGCGGTTTAATCTGGTGAAGATCGTGAATGCCTGAAATTTTCACACCGCACCGTCTCGTCATTTGCGGGCGGTGTGGTTGTCAAAAAATAATTCGTATTTTCAGTAAAAATATTTGTTTTATCACGTACCCACCTAAATCTTTGCACTATAACATGCGGGGTAGTGTAACGGTAACACGGCGGGTTAGTGTCCCAGCAGATCACAAGTTCGAATCTTGTCCCCGCTACAGAATCTAAAAATATCGTTATGAATGTATTGACACTCATCATTAAAAAGAAATGGCTCGATGAAATTCTGTCGGGTGAAAAAACAACAGAAGAACGCGAGATAAGGCCGAACAGCTCACACAAGTACTTCTACTATAAGAATTGTGCAACTGGCGAGATTTACAAGCGCGGTATTGATATACCTGATGATGTGTTCGGGGGTGAATCCAATGTGCCGATTGACTTTATGTATCATCAGTATGATGCAATTCAGTTCTGGGCTGGCTATGAAACGAATCGTCCCGGTGTTCTTGTCGAGATTAAAGGGTTCGAGCATTTCACGATTGAAGACGATAATGGAGATGCCATTACTTATGAATACACGGACGGCAGAACCTATTGCATGGCTGCAATTGAGTATCAACTCGGTAAGGTGCTTAATAAAACCAATTGTTAACTTTTAAATTCATTGCTTCACTAATCAAATTAATCGAAGTTTAGGAATCGGCTCAATCGGTAGCCGACGTGGACGAAGTGGTCGAATTCAGTCTCGCAACCAGCAGCAGCGCGATTACAACCGACTGTTCGGGGCAAAATAACCATGACCCCGATAGACCACGCAAACGAAGTGATTAGCCTTGTCCGCCAAAAAACGGACAGGGCGATCCTTTTTTATTCGTGTGGCAAAGATTCAGAGGTGCTATTAGACCTTATGGCCCCTCATTTCAAAGAGATCGTATGCGTGTTTATGTACTTCGTGAAGGGGTTAGACCACATAGACAACTATCTTCAAACCGCAAAATCGAGGTACACCAATATTAAGATAATGCAAGTGCCCCACTGGAATTTATCAAGGGCGCTTCGAATTGGGCATTTCTGCGTCGCAAACACTCAGGTAAAAATAAAAAATCTCAAAGATATTGACGATCTCGTGCGCTTCAATACAGGTATAGACTACACATTCTACGGCATGAAGCAAGCCGACGGACTTCATCGACGACTGATGCTTCGAGGCTATGAAAATGAAGCGATAAGCAACACCAATAAGGTATATCCTCTTTCTCAATGGAAAAAAGCTGATGTATTAGCGTACATCAAGACACGTAGACTGCCAGAGCCTATAAGTTATACCAAGGAGGCTGGGAATGGGCTATGGTTTGATGCTAAATGTTTTTCATACCTACGCACACACTACCCCCAAGACCTTGAGAAGATATATTCCGTATTCCCATTATCTAGAAACATACTCTTGAAATATGACGAAGAAAAACGAATACAAGCAGAGCGAGACGATAGTAATTAAACGCTCGCAGATAAACTTTGCACCGTACAACCCCCGCAAAGAAGACCCCAGCGTAATCAAGAAGCTCAAGAAGAACTTTAAAGCCGTCGGATATTTGGGAGGTATTGTGTGGAATAAGCGATCATCCTTTCTTGTGTCCGGGCATAAGCGCGTACAGACACTTGATATTATGAATGAGTACGACGGATCGCCTGAAAAAGACTACGACATCAAGGTAGAATCTGTTGATCTGGACGACAAGACCGAACGCGAGCAGAACATCTTCATGAACTCACCATCGGCTATGGGTGAATTCGATATGGAGAAGATGAAAATACTCGTACCTGAAATAGACTATCTATCAGCAGGGCTTTCTGAAGCTGATATGAACATCTTCGGTATATCCATACTCCAAGAAGAGGTTAATTCGGGACTCATATCCGTGGTGGACGACTTCGCAGAGCTTCAGCGACCAATGCAGGAGCGCAAGGACGCGGTAAAAGAGATGAAGGCGCAAATAAGACAGCAGGCGGAACAAAATGTAGAGGAAATAGAATCATTCGCGATGATTCAATTCAAATCATATAGAGCAAAGTCATCCTTTATGCTTCGTTTTGGCTTTCAGGCAGACGATAAGGTTATTCCCGGCGAGCAGTTCGCAGATATGATCGAACGTGTGGAGTAGGCTTAACACATTGGACAGTATAAAAAATGAAAGGGAGGGATAAAAAACCGGCGTTGGAGATATTTGAGCAGGTTGCCAATGCGTGTGGCGGCGTGTTATCCGAGATCGCCGCCAACCTGAATGTATCGAGGGCGACGGTCTATAATTGGTGTAAGAGCGACGAGGGTTTCGCAGAGGCATTCGAAGATTCCCGCGAGCGGTTTATAGATCTCGCCGAGAGCAACCTCCGAAAGCTTGTGGCTGGCGTTCCAAATATTATCACAGACGAGAATGGGAACAAGGTGTTCGATGGATGGAAAGAACGCCCATCCGAGACGTCAATCATATTCACCCTTAAAACGAGGGGGAAAAAGCGCGGATACGTGGAACGCCAAGAGGTGGATGCTAATGTAAACATGAAGGGTTCCATCGATATCAAAGAATGGGTAAAGGATAGGTTGAAGAAAAAATGATCGAACCGCAAGATGCATATCTTCCCTTGTATGAAGATACCGAGCACTTCATCATCTTGATTACAGGAGGACGAGGTAGCGGAAAATCTTTCAACGCAGGCGCATTTGTCGAGCGTCTGACATTCGAAGAGGGACATGTTATCCTGTTTTGTCGCTATACCATGACTTCAGCGGCGGTATCGATTATCCCCGAATTTGTCGAGAAAATCGAAGCGGATGGTACAGGGGAATTCTTTCACATAACAAAGACTGACGTTGAAAATGTAATCTCTGGAAGCAAGGTTTTATTCCGGGGCATCAAAACTTCCTCAGGGAATCAGACCGCAAAACTTAAATCAATCCAGGGTATCACGACTTTCGTATGCGATGAAGCCGAAGAGTGGACGAGTGAAGTTGACTTTGATAAATTGGTTCTTTCAATCCGCCAAAAGAACATCCAAAATAGGGTTGTCATCATTATGAACCCAACGGATTCAAACCATTTCATCTACAAGAAATATATCGAAAAGACCCACAAGACTATTAAGATTGATGGCGTGGACGTTCAGATAAGCACGCATCCGAATGTACTTCATATTCATACATCATATTTTGACAACACGGACAACCTCAGCGATGAATTTATTCGAGAGGTTGAGCGTATGAAGATTGAAAATCCAGACAAATATGCACACGTGGTAATCGGCCGCTGGGTGGATGTAGCGGAAGGGGCGATCTTCAAAAAGATCAATCCGATTAAGGAGTTTCCGGCTTGGTGTGAGAAGGTTGCCTTGGGGCAGGATTTCGGATACTCTAACGATCCGACCGCCATTGTAAAATGCGGAGTGATTGGCAATGCTTTATATATTGACGAAGTATGCTATAAAACCCATATGCTGACAAAAGATATTATTTCAGAGTTGAAACCTTATAACGATCTGAAAGTAATGTCCGAATCGGCAGATCCCCGATTGATCGACGAGATAAGTAATGCCGGAATCAAGATATATCCGGTAGAGAAAGGCAGTGGGTCTATTATTGCCGGCATCGAAAAGATGCTCGAAATGGAAATATACATAACCGAGCGATCTTACAATATGTTGATGGAATTTAGAAATTACGTCTGGGATAAAGATAAAGATGGAAGGCCAGTCAATCAACCGGCAGACGGGCAGGCCGACCATCTTATCGATGCAGTGCGCTATTATATATTGGGGATGATCCTCGGGAAAGTCCGACAAGTAAAAAACTACGAAGGATATTTTTAAGTCATGAAAACATTAGAGGAGATATTTGCATTACCAACAGAGGCGGAAAAGATATTTTATCTCAAGTACCGGCGCACGCCCTCGCCTGATGTAGATTCCTTGTACAAGGACTGGAACCCCGACCTCCACGAGGTGATGGATGAGAATATCCGGCCCGATAGTAAAGTGATTGCCGAAGAAGCCAAACAGGACCCCATAACAGGCAAAGATATTCCGGCTCGGTATAAGAAGGACGATATCAATCCTACTAACCGGATTATGCTTCCTTTGGAACAGGACATTACAAACATTCATACCGCCTGGACTGTAGGAAATGACCCGAAAGTAAATTGCAAACCAAACAACGACCAAGAACAGGAGCTATTGTCCGTCATCAATAGTGTTTGCCGAAAAAACAAGATGCGCTACAATAATAAGCGTATTGTCCGCTCTTGGTTGTCCGAAACCGAAGTTGCCGAGTATTGGTATGTCGTCAAGGATGATAGTTTTTGGCGCAAAATCCTTGCTCAGGTGAAAAGTATGCTCGGACACGGTCACATGCCGCAGTATAAACTCCGTTGTGCCATTTGGTCGCCATTTCGGGGAGATAAGCTATATCCGTTTTTCGATGAAAAGGGCGATTATCTCGCTTTGAGCCGGGAATACCGGATAAAAGACATCGACGGTACGGAGACGATTTATTTTATGACCGTCACCGATCAAAAAGTGTATAAATGGAAGATGGATTCCGATTGGGTAAAAGTCAGCGAATTTAGACACAACTTTGAGAAGAACCCGACGATTTACTCCTGGCGGCCTCAGTCGTTGTGCCACAACATTAAACCGATCCGAGAGAGATTGGAACGGTTGATGTCGAATTTCGCTGATTGTATCGACCGCTGCTTCTTTCCGTATCTGATCCTTGAAGGCGATATACAGGGAACACCGCAGCAGTCGGGCAAAAACAGGCTTATCAAAGTCACCAACAACGGTAAGGTATATTATCTCAATTGGGATCAATCAAGCGATGCCGTGCGGTTGGAGCTGGACGGTCTATGGAATAAAGCCTATCAGCTCACCAACACGCCGCAACTCTCTCTGGAAGCACTCAAGGGATTGGGTGAAGTTCCGTCCGGCAAGGCGTTTCAATTTCTGTTTATGGGGACAAATCTCGCTGTCGACAATCACGCGGAGGTAATCGGTGAGCATATTCAGCGACGGTATAATTTCCTCGCATCCGCTGTGGGGTCGCTCAATGCAGAATACCTAAAAGCTGCCCAAACCATAGACATTGAAACGGAGATACAGCCGTTTTCCATTAATGATTTAGCAGAGAAGATCAAGAACGCTTCAGATGCTTGCGGAAAGCCGGTAGCATCCCTTAAAACCGGTGTAATGATGGCCGGACTGGTAGACGACTACAAAGATGAGATCGAACAGATCGCAGAAGAAGAGAAAAACGGTACAATTGAGAATAAAAATTAAAAATAACAGCGAAAATATTTGGATATACACGTACCCGCCCCAATATTTGCATTGAGTTATGGCTGTTCTATCGAAACGACGGGAACATCTGGATTCGAGATGAAAGAACGGAGTGTGAAAATAGCAGTACTGCACGAAATCCGGTGCAAAAAGTGCGGGCGAAAACTCGCTGAAATGCAAGGAGTAGTACAGATAAAGTGTCCCAAATGCGGCCACCTAGCCACATATCGGATTTAAAATAACGATTTACAGAGTGCCACCGAGCGCCAATTTCCTTACGGGGAGGTTGGCGCTTTTTATTTCAATCGAAAATTATGAAAGAAAAACTTTTGGCATTGCTCAAAACCAAATTCCAAGGGGTTGATGATGCGATCCTCGACCGAATCGCAACGAAGAAGGCCGAGGGTGTGACGGACGAAGCACAGTTACCTACCATTATGGAGGGGATCGGGTTTCAGGACGTGTTGACAAGCTACGGCGATTTCCGTGCCGGGGATGCTTCAGTTAAAGCCGTAAGCAATTATGAGAAGAAGCATAACATAAAGGACGGAAAGCCTATCGGGCAACCTGCCACCGGGGACGGGCAGACAAATAACGAACCCGCAAAGCCTTTCGATGCCGAGGCACTTAAAGCCGATATGCTAAAGGCGCTCCGTGAGGAGATGGCTGCTGCAGCCCAACAGGAACAGCAGGAGGTGCAACGAGCCGCTGCCATCGCATCGAAAGCTAAAGAGTACGGAATTCCCGAAAAATTCGCTGCCAAATTCAGCATCGCTCAGGATGTCAATCTCGACGAGTATTTCAAAAGCGTGAAACAGGAGATGGCAGACGCAGGCTTTGAGTTTTCCGAACCGCCCGCACAGGGCGGCGGTATGACCGACAACGGAAATGAAATCGCCAAACTGATCAACACGGGCACAGAACAGATTGTTAAATCTCAAAACAAGTAAAAATGCCAGCAGGATTTAAGTATGACCTGAACCCGATGGATATGCTGAAAGAACTGTGCCGGTTCGACACGGTTTACCGTCTGTCCGGAGGTTTCAATTTCGAGGACGCAAATGTGCCCTCTGGAACGATGCTGATGCCGCTTGCGCCGCTGTATGTCGATTTCAAGACACGCAAGGCCGTAGCGGTGAAGAATGTTAAAGTAATCGAGAAAGTTACTACCGGAACCAAGATCAAGATTGCCAAAGGATCGCTCGCTTATGTGGGTATGCACCTGGGAGATGGAACAAATGGCGCTACGGTATCGAGCATCAGTACCTCCAACGCTAATTATGACGAACTCACTATGAGTGCGACCCTCGCAGCAGAAAAAGACGCTATCCTCTTCGAGGCTTCCTCTGTTGCGGGTACGACACCAAAAAAGACGGCGAACTTCCTCAATTATGCCGTTACCAAAGCCGAAAGCGGTGCTACGGTGACCGCAATCGCTCAGGCTTACGAGGTGCAGGAGTCGAAACTATACGCCCCGATTTCAGCCAAAGACAAGGAGACCCTTACGTCTCGATTCCTTTTCACCATCTAAAACAAGACGACAATGAAATTAACACTTGAAGTTTTATTCAACGATCCCAATGTCGTCAAGGCCGTAATCGACCGTTCGGTGGCGACACAGCAGGATGAAATCTTCTGGAAACGGTATCTCGACTTCGAGGAGACCAAATCCCGTGTTTTCAAAACATATCTCGGAACCGTTACGGGGGTAACGGCAGGCTCGGTTATCGACCGCAACTCCAACAAACCCCTGCGTGAGCGTAAATCACTCGGCAGCGGTTATGGAGAAGTGGCCTATCTGGGCGACCGTTATCAGATGGACAACGACCGTCTGGATATGATCAAGTCGCTCATCGACAAGTTTAATTCGGCCCGCTCGGCAGATCAGGCATCGGCCATGAATGCCATTATCGACTACATCGTGGACGACGTGCGTCAAATCCGACTTGCACCCCACAAGCGCATGGATATTGTCGTGGGCGATCTGCGTTCCAATGGCAAAGCCTCGGTTACCCTCGCGGACAACCCGCAGGGTATCGCGCTGCTCGACATGGAACTTCCTGTCAAGAAGATTACTCCGGCCGCCAGCGACAAGAGTAATTTTATTTCCTACCTCAAGAAACAGATAGAGGCATTGCGCCCGACGATGGGTCGCTTCTCCGTGATGGAGATGTCGCGCTCCACGTTCAACAAGAACATCGTGGGTTCGAGCGAATTTACGAACACCTACAAGATGATCTTCAGCGGGGCGCAGATGGCATTGGCCGGAGGGCTTATTACCGATGCGATGACTAATCAGGTTTTTGGAGGGATTGGGTTGCCGCCGGTACGCATTATTGACGATATGGTAGCTTTGCCGGGCGGTACGAGCAAACCTGTATTCCAAGACGACCGCATTACACTGCTTCCGCAGGACAAGATCGGCAAGATGATGTGGCATGAGCCTTATGAAATCGCCGATCCTATCCCCAATAAGGCGTACACCCGTCTGGAAGGCGGTATGTGGACTTCGAACTGGCGCACCGAAGAGGGGCGGTTTATGGAGTACGGTGCTGAGTGGATTCCCAACTTTACCGCTCCGAACAAGATCGCCATTCTCGACCTCTCAACGATGAATGCGTAATTCATGACGAACTACGAGGCAATATCGGCGAAACTGTACCCTTACAGCGTGGATGATAACCTGATCGAGGTATCGTGTATCGACAACGGATTGGAGCGTGACGATGTATATTCTCCCAAGCAAAAAACTGAGGTTGCAATGACGGTTATTTCGATTCTGCGCAACCTGATCGCCTTGTCCGGCGAAAACAACGGAGGATACAGTCTTTCTTATGACGTAAACGGACTGAAAACGCGCATTTATCAAATCGCGCAAGGTAACGGTTTTACCGATATTGCCGACGAGTTCAATTCTAAACCTCAGATTACTTTTCTGTGATCCGGTTCCCTTATATTCTTGAAATTTGGCACGAGGAAGATGCTACGCTGAATCCCGATGGCTCGTGGACTGCAGGTGTCCACCAGTGGCATATCGTCGGGAAGTGCAATGTCCGGCAAAACGGACAGGCGAGGCAGATTAAAGGGCAAAACGGAGATTCTTTCCTCTACTCATTCGAGGTTACGATGCCTGCCAATACACAACCCATCCCAATTGGAACGAAAGTTCGCGTCTTGGACAATCGTGGTTTCAATGTTTTTGACTGTACACCTCAAGTCGGCGATAACCCGAAAAATACGAATGCCGCACTGTATACTGTACAGGGATTCAGCAAAAGCGGACAACGGAATGAAGACGTGCGGCTATGGCTCTGAAATGGACAAATCCCCAAGACCTCGACCGATATTTTCGTCAATTGCAGGAAGAGTATGACCGCAAGGCTATTATTTGGCTCGAATCGCTCGGAGAGCGAGTTGTAAAATACGCTCGCGAACACGGATCATACGCCGACCGAACCGGCAACTTACGTAATTCCATAGGTTATATAGTCATTCAGTCCGGGAAAGTCGTAAAGGATGGTTGCGGTAACAGCGCACCCCAACGGAAAACTCGCGAACACCTGCTTGATGTAGCGAAAGAACGAAAAGGTTATAAAACCTATCTCGTATGGGGAACAGGTATTGAATACGCGAGGTGTGTCGAGGCAAAAGGATTCGATGTGATAGAAGGATCAGGGGACTGGGTGGAATCCAACGCTGAAACACTCAAGGCCGAATTCGCGAGATTTTTAAAAAGCAACAAATTATGAATCTGACATCGACAGAAACATTCAAGTTCATTTGGGATCGCATCCTCGATTCGCCGTTACATGAAGCTGTACCGATCATGTATGCCGATCATTATCCGAACAATCCGACAGGAGAATTTATCGTTATGACCTCTTTGTCGAACGTTATCGGTACTTCACAGGTTGTTACGGTAAACGTGAATCTTTACGTGCCGGACAATACGCCGACGATCAACACGGAGAAACAGCGCTATCCTGATCGCAACCGGCTGAATGAATTAACGCGTATCGCTTTTGATTCGCTGGCAAATTATCCCATCGCGGAACGCTGGTTTTTCGACGTGAGCGATGAGACTATCGTTAGTGAGGAGAATATTTCCTACACTTTTTCAAACATTAAAGTCAAACTTAAAAAACATTAGATCATGCAACTTGTAGGTCTTAATTCCTGCCATGCAGGAGCACCGCTGCCTAAAGGCGTAAAAGATGCAGGAGCGACTGCGCTCTTGAAGGCATTAACTAAAATTACGCAGCCTTATAATGGCGGTGTAACGTTCAACTTCTCGAACCCCACGAGTAATAAGTTTCATCGCGAAGGCGAGACCGATCCTTTCTTTTCGCTGCGCGACGTAACCTCGGGTTCAAAGGAAATCACCTGGAACATCGCCGACTTCGACGACGCCACGATGGAGTTCTATTTCGGCACGACCGAGGCAGCCAAAGGGGAACTGTATGAGGGAGAGAAATCATTCGTGTTCGACTCCAAATCGGGTGGCTCTCTCGCTTTCGCGCGCCTGAAGTACACAGCCACCCTGACAGGGGGATTGAATACGAGCGATCCGCTTCAGATCGCCGTTTCTGCCGAAGTACTTGCCCCCGCAGAAGGCGGTGTCGCATGGAGCCCCATCGCAACGCCTGAGTACACGGTGACTGAATAGCTGTGCCCTCCATCCCGCCGGGAAGTTAACGACTTGCATCACGTAGCGAGAACGGGGCGGGAACAAATTTAGCGCATATGAAAAACAAGACCTCAGCAACCGATAAACGGGCATACGACATTCTTGCGGAAAAGCCAGAATCTTTTGAAATAGAGGGATTGGATGGCAAGAAAGAGACACTATACCTCCATCCCCTCCAATTGGGCCGGTTGGCAATGATCAGTCGTCGTTTGTTAGACATAGACCTATCCTTGTCCGATGAAACGGAAAACGAAGTGCAAAAAATGTGGCGTATTTGTGCGGAGAAACCACACGAGGTAGCGGAAATAATAGCCATCGCAACCCTTAGAACCAAGCAGGAGATCGATGAGAGACTGACAGAGAGGACGGAATTGCTCCTCAATTCCCCGACTATGCAGCCTGCAGCGCTTACCAATATTTTGTATTCTATAGTTTTTCAATCCTATTGTGCGGATTTTATGAAGGCTATTCGCTCGGTAAAAACGCTTCAGGTAACGATTTCCCCAGAGATGAAGACGGAGAGGATAGCCACTACGGGGGACGAAGTATCTGGGGACAAATCGACGCTTTCATAAGTCGCTATCATTGGACGCTCGAATATATCCTGTGGGGCGTTTCATGGGCCAACATACAGCTTATGATTGCCGATGCCCTCAGAACGGATTACAAGGACAGATCGGGATATAGCCAACAAAATAGTAATGTACCCGAAATCATGGATATGAATGACCCTAAATCAATGGATGTTCTACTCAAAATGACAGGAGGAAGATAAAACATGCTCGACGAAATTATAAAATCAGCATCAGCACTCGGTGCTTGCAAACAGATAGACGAGGCCAATGACTATCGTTCGTTAACCACGCTGTTTTTCTCCCCGCAGGGACAGGAGTTCTGTAAAAAACACAACTTCCCATCCCTTGAGATATTCAGGCAGATTAAAAACGACATTGAAAGAAAGGGTATTTATATCGATTGCGGGACAATCGATCTTCCGGAAAGAAAACATATTTGTCTGATCGGAGATACCTCGGCTACTATCGAAGCATCGGGTGTTGAATATGTTCATACGATCATCCTGATGCACGGAGCCAAGGCCATTATCAACGCATCTAATTATGCCGTGTTGCATATTGTCAATGTCAGTGGTTTAGATGTTACAATCAATAAGGATAACACCGTTGCCGTATTATGATAAACCTTACCGTAGTTATAGATAATGACGAGGCGATCCGGAAATTCCGGGAGCTTCAGCAAGTTGCAAAATCCACAACCTCAAGCATGGTTACTGATGCAGACAGGATGGATGCCGCTATGCACCGATTCGGGATGACGATGGGTAAAGTCGGCGTTGCCGCCGCTCTTGCCGGCCTGGTAAAACAGATCGCACAAACCCGAGGGGAATTTCAGCAATTAGAGGTAGCTTTCACCACCTTACTCCAGAGCAAAGAGAAAGCGGATGCCCTGATGTCACAGATGGTCGATCTGGCGGCAAAAACGCCTTTCGACTTGCAAGGCGTGGCCTCCGGAGCTCGTCAGCTTCTCGCATACGGATTCGCGGCAGAGGACATTACCGATACGTTGACCCGTCTGGGCAATGTAGCGGCGGGACTGGGATTACCATTGGAGCGCCTCACTTATTTGTACGGCACGACCGCCGTGCAAGGACGGGTGTATGCACGGGATATGCTCCAGTTCACGGGCTCTGGTATTCCTATGCTGCAGGAGATGGCAAAAATGTACGGCAAGACCACCGAAGAGATCAATGCGATGGTTTCGGCAGGTAAAATAGGCTTCGAGGATGTGCGCAAGGTTATCGAAAATATGACCAACGAAGGCGGTCAGTTCCATAACCTAATGCAAGAGCAATCCAAGACGATTAGTGGTCAAATCTCGAATCTCGGAGACGCAATCGATACGATGTTCAATGATATCGGCCAGTCTTCCGAAGGAGTAATTGCAGGTGTACTGCAAGGCACTATTTCGCTAGTCGAGAACTATGAGAAGGTGCTCAACATTCTCATTCCGCTAGTTGCTACATACGGGACATATAAAGCGGCGCTGATTGTGACTGCGGCTTTACAAAAGGCCTCGGTGACGATGTCGGCGGTTAAAACCTTCTTTCAATTGGCAAAAGCGATCCGATCGGCTGCCGATGCGCAGGCTTTGTTCAACTTAGCGGTAAAATCCAATCCCCTTATGCTGGCTTTAAGCCTGTTGGTAGGACTGGGAACAGCTATTTACAGATATGCCAAGGGCACGAATGAGGCCGTAGAAAATACGCTCGGATTGGCGCGTGCAAGCAAGAAGGCCTCAGACGAGGCAGATGCCGAAACTGCCAAAATTAAAGCTTTACAAGATATTGTAAACAACTCCAACGCGGCCTATTCCGAAAGGAAAAGGGCGCTCGACGAACTGAAAGGGATCGTTCCCGACTACCATGCCAGCCTGACCTCGGAGGGAAAGCTGATCAATAACAATACCGAAGCCATCAAAAACTACATCAAGGCATTCGAGAAGTCCGTAAAGCTCCGGGCTGCCCGCGATGAGCTGGAAGAAGCCTACCGGCAACAGCGCAAGGACATGAATGAGGCCGAGAAGACTATCAGTGCGGGAACGGGCACTACCTCGGCGGGTATATACGGAGGCCCATCGAACGTTCATACCACCCGCAGGGAGTATACGCCCGAGGAGAAGAAGAAGATCCGCATGGATGCGTACCTGAAGACCGCCGCCACGATCCGGGAACTCAATGATGAAATTGTTGCAAGCAGTCTAGATGTCGAAGACTCCACAGGTAAAACAATTATTAACGTAACGGAAAATCTTGAGGATGCCCAAAAGGCATATTCTGATGCAAAGACAGCTTTAGATAAGGCTCGTCGAGACGGAAGTGATATATCTGTTGTTAAGGAAAAGCAGAATGCAACTGATAACGCAAAAAAAGCTTTAGATGCAGCTAAGAAGCTTGCAGGGGTTGATGATAAAACTATAAAAGCAACCACAAAATCACAAAAGGAACTTTCCGACGCTATCCTTGCCAATGATCTGGCCTTGCAACAATCCCGTATTGATATTCTTGCAGAGGGAAAGGAAAAGGAATTACAGCAGATCGAATTGAACAACGAAAAAGCCGTTCAGCAGATCGAGAAATCCCGCCAGGATTTAATTGCTAAGAATGGAGGCAAGCCGCTTTCTGAAGAGCAGGAAAAAAGTTTTACGGAACAGCTTAAAAACACAAATAACGCAACGGATAACCAGCGCATTGCTGCTGAATTAAAGTATGCCAAACAACTCGATGATGTCTACAAACAAATCACCGATAGCAGTCTGTCTGAAATTGATCGAGAGTCTAGAGGAATCAAGGAAAAATACCAGGAATTACGGGATACAGTAACCCGTCTTCTTGACGGTGGAAGTATTTCTCAGGAGAAAGCTAAAGAATGGTTCGGCATGATAAATCAAAACGAGATTGCCGACAATTTAGAGGCTGTGGTCAACAAATATGGCTCTGCCGAGGATAAGATTACCAAGATTCAGAAAGAGGCGGCTGCAGCCCGTGCAAAAGCGACCGAAAACAATCGCACCGACCTGATCCCTCAAATCGACAAACAGGAACAACAGGATATAGGCACGGTTAAAGCCGACGAGTTGATGAAAACCGACGACTGGATCAACTTGTTCCAGAATCTCGATGCACTTTCGAGTAAAGAGATTTATCGGATCATAGATAACATCAATGCACAGCTCAAAAATGCCGACCTAGATCCGATTAACTTTAAGGCAGTTACCGATCAGCTTGAGCAAGCACAAGAGAAAGCGATAACTAAAAATCCTTTTTCTGCTATCGTCCACAGTTTCAAAGATTACAAGACCGCTCAAGAGAAAGCTATTGGACTGCAAAACAAATACAATGAAACGCAGGACAAAGCCGATAAGGAAAACGCAGATCAGGCCAGTTTAGAGGCTATCCGAAAGAAACAACAAGCATGGCAAAGTGTTGTTAGCACCTTTGGCGAAATGGGACAGGCACTTGGTGCGACCTCCGATCTTCTCGGGCAGTTCGGAATTGAGAGCGCCGAACTAGATGGAGTTGTGAGCGCCTTCAATTCAATAGCATCTATTGATGTAACCAGACCTTTTTCTGTTGTTACCGGCATCATTGGAGGTATATCCTCTCTGATCGGCGGCATATTTAACGGTAAGGACAGGCGTGCCCAAAAACGTATCGAAAGACTGCAAGACCAAGTAGATGCGCTTCAAAAATCATACGAAAAGCTAGATCGGGCTATAAATAAAGCCTATTCCAGTGATGCCAAAGAGTTGATCGAGGATCAGAATAAGATGCTCCAGCAGCAAAAAATACTTATTCAACAACAAATCCGCGAAGAACAAAGCAAAAAGAAAACGGATCATGACCAGATAAAACAGTGGCAGGATCAAATCGATGAGATCAACAACTCTATCGAAGATGGCATTGCAAAAGCTCAAGATGCGATATTCGGTTCTGACGTTCAATCGGCAATCAGTGATTTTGCGGATGCTTACGCTGAAGCGTGGGCGTCTGGTGAAGACCGGGCCGCAGCCTCGAAGGATTTTGTGAAGAACATGATTAAACAGATGATCGTCGAGGCTATGAAAATGGATATTGCCGCCCCGATGCAAAAGGTGCGGGACATGCTCGAAACCTTTTGGACTGACAAAATTATAACTCCATCTGAAGAAGAGATTATCAATCAGATGGTAGGTGATATTGGGAGTCAACTGGATGGCAAATACTCTTGGGCCGACAAATATTTGAAGAATGAAGATGATTCAGGTCAAGATGCATCCTCAAAAGGTTTTCAGACTATGTCACAAGAGACAGGCGAGGAGCTTAACGGCAGGTTTACAGCTATCCAGGAATACACGGCCAATATACGCGATACTGTTAACTCTATTTTGCTTCAAGGTGGCCAGCAACTGAACGAGACTATCAACATTCGCGATGTAGCTATTCAACTCAATGGAAATGTTGCAATCATTAAAGGCCACACTTCACACCTCGAAGAGATGGACAATAAGCTCGGTAAGATGGTGAAAATTATGAACGAAAAACTTTGATATGGACACAATTAACGGCAAACCCCTTTCTCAATTCGGGGCTACAATGTTAAGTGGAGCTTACGCGGAATTAATGACACCTGCCTCCTTAAAGTCTTTTCTAGAGAATAAGGACAGATCGAAAGATGGGACTGACGTTTTTATTAGCAATCCCAGGCAGGATGAAAAGGAGGTAACACTGAATTTTATCATTACTGGCAGTAGTCAGGCCGAATATATATCCCGGTATAATGCTTTTCTCTCCGAGTTATACACCGGACAAGTCTCGCTGTTTGTTGAAGATTTAAATCAAACATTCCGATTGTTGTATTCGAGTGTAACCAAATTCGGCAACTATCGGCTTCATGCCTGTGAAATCGCAGTAAAATTCAGAGAACCTAATCCGACCAACAGAAGCAACTTGTAATGATCAATATTAAGAACATAGACGGTTCCTTATTGTATGCCGCTCCTGTAACCAAAGATGCGGTATTTCATCATGAATTGATGTCCTCTGAATACATCGAATTGGTGTTTAATGAGGTCACGGTAATAGATATTCCTATTGGAGCCTATGTAGAGTACAACGGGAGCAGGTATACCGTCACCAATCCCGTTACCCCGGATATCATAGATGGCGGGTATAAATACAGCATCCAATTCAAAGCCGATTGGATGCGATGGGAAGGTATTACCTATTTTTACATCAACGAATTCTCCCAGAAAAACGAGACAAGTTGGTCAATGACGGCTACTCCTGACTTGTTTTTGCAAATAATCGTGGAGAACATTTCACGGGCAACGGGGAAAACTTACACTTTTTCTTACGATTCCAGCCTGACAGCTACAAAAGACCTGCAATTCAACAATACGACTGTCCTTGAAGCTTTGTCGATGGTTGCCGATGCTTTTGAGACGGAATGGTGGATTGAAGGTACTGTGATACATTTATCCCGCTGCGAGCATGGCGATGCGTTGGCTTTGACCTATGGCCAAAATATAGGTGTTCCGAGTGTGCAACGTTCATCTGAATATGCAACACGCATCTATGCTTTCGGATCGACGCGAAACATTACTCAGGATTATCAAAACAGCGGCACAACGAATGCTTTGGTTGAAAAGCGGCTAATGCTTCCGGCAGGTAAATACCCGAACGGATATAAAGATATCAAACCGAATTTGTCCCCGGAGGAAATCATCGAAAAAACCGTGATATTCGATGATATATACCCCTCTTCTGATTTTGCGATTTCGGATGTGAGAGTGAAAGTTAGCGTTGACTCGACTACAGAGGTTGGAAAGGACGAGAACGGAAATCCGATTTATGCTTCAATGCCCGTATATTTCTTCAAAATTGCAGGAATAGCATTTTCAGAAGATTTGATTATTGAAGGGCTGACGCTTAAAGTCCACTTCTTAACAGGCCACCTACAAGGACGGGAGTTCGAGCTGGCATATCACAAAGACACCTCAGAATATGAAATAATTGTCAACCAAGACGGCGCGATTAAGCTTCCGAATGAAACATTATTGCCACAAGACAATGATGTAGTCGTTCTGTTCAATATCGTAATGCCGGACGAATATGTGACTTCAGCTGAAAACAGGTTGGAAGCGGCGTTGGATGATTACATCGAGAAGAAGCTATTGAGCGACAACAATACCTATAGTTTCAAATCCAATCCCGTTACATTTGCTGAAAATAATACATCGGTCAATGTCGGTCGGAAGATTACTCTCAATCACGGAACAGGAATATTGCAATCTCGGATTTTATCAATTGAATACCCTTTGGAATATCCATCCAAAGTGGATATTAGTGTCGGAGAAAGCATCCCGCAAGGTAAAATATCCAGCGTAGAAACAGAGGTCGTAAATGCTTCGAGTACAATTGAGATCATTCAGGCGTACAACAATGTAGCTCAGACGGTTCAAAATCTATATGCAAGAACGCAAAACCAAATAACCGAAGGTCTTGCGAAACTTGCTAATATGTGGATATTGGATCAGTCTAAAGACACCACGCCAAATAAAACCAATCCGGATGTATGGTTTGTGCGTTCCCCATATGATGTCGTGGGCCTCAAAGGCATCAGCGCTTACGGTCTGGGTCCCACCTCCGGCGGCAGTGCATCCGGTTCCCTCGGAGAGTTGGTCAACGTCGGGCA
>ERZ791865.908-NODE-908-length-34958-cov-9.914678_pt1 | contig 34958 bp, 28 predicted proteins | sample MGYA00509942_ERZ791865 | MGnify/ENA primary metagenome ERZ791865 (study PRJEB30046, sample SAMN00792098) | human gut metagenome | study: EMG produced TPA metagenomics assembly of the A metagenome-wide association study of gut microbiota in type 2...
TTCTCACATACTTTCCTTCGAATCAATTTAGCACTCACAGAAGGCAGCATGCCGTAATCGTCTGATCCCATTGCTGCTCCCGTACTGCCAATGCTTTTTTCATAGAGGCTTCCTTGCTGTGTTTTTGTATTTTTCAGACTGCTCTCAAAAATACATGTTTCTCTATAGAACTATTTTAGCACTTTGATAGATTCAGGAAAAGTACAGTGTTTCGTTGGGTGCTTACAGACATCCGACGTAAAAATCGGATGTCTCTTATTTTTGTGCGCATGTGCCCTCACTAGGCGGTTACCGGAGTTCTTGCAAATTATTGAGTAAATCAGCATGAACTTGCTATCCGCATAGATTTTTCGCCACAATGCCGGAGAATTCTTGCTATCTTGCATCCTGGATAATTCTCCCTCACTGTGCAAGTTTTTTGGCCATGGAAAGCATTTTTGAGAACTCTGCTTTCAGTAAGTCCGGATCGGTGTCTGCCCCCCAACTGATTCTGACAGAGTTTTCAATTTGTTCAACAGGCACTCCCATTGCGAGAAGAACATAGCTCGGTGAATAACTTTTTGAGGTGCAAGCCGAACCATTTGAAATACCACAATACTGCTTCGTTAAAATCATCAAAGCCTCAGATGAAACACCGTGCAAGCAAACATTAAGCGTGTTATTCATGCAATAGTTCTGATCTCCATTGATGGTAAAATCCAAGCCAGATTCGCCTAGCATTTGAAGGACCAGATCTTTCACAAATTTTAACTTTTCCGCTCTATGTATATATTCTAGTTCTGCAATCTCGCATGCCTTGCCGCATCCAGCAACCAAAGCGACCGGAACGGTCCCCGGACGGATTCCATGTTCCTGTGGACCACCATACATAATTGCTTTCACCGGCGGAAGTTTATAATTTTTCTTTCTGAGAACAAGGACTCCTATTCCTTGAGGGCCACCCAACTTATGTGCGCTAAATGAAAGCATATCATATTTCATCTTTTTTATTTCTTCCACAAGCTTACCACAACTTTGAGTTGCATCCACATGGAACAAGACTTTTCTCTTTTCTAGTTCATTTCCAAGTTGCTCTACTGGTTGTATGATACCGGTTTCATTGTTTACATGCATCAAACTTACGGCCAAAGTATGCTCGGTAACTTCATTTAATATTTTTTGAACTGGCACCCTTCCAGTAGCGTCCGGCTTTACAAAAGCCGCTTTAAAGCCTTCTTTTTGTAACTCACTTACAGTTTCAAGAATAGCTTTATGTTCGATCGCCGATGTTACTATTTTTTTCTTCTTTGCTGTCTCTGCATATGCCCTCAGGCCCTGCAACGCAATATTGTTGCTTTCTGTTGCGCCGCTCGTGAAAAAAACCTCTGCGGGGGTAACCCCCAGAAGTGATGCAACCTGTTTTCGCGCCGTTTCTACAATATTTCGAGCATCTTCTCCAAATCCATGCGTCCGACTATCTGCGTTGCCGAAATGGTTTCGATACACATCAATCATGACATCCAGCACCTGTGAGTCAACTGGTGCAGATGCATTATAATCCAAATACACACTCATCACTACTTAATCGCCAACCTTATCAAATCGTCCGTGCTTTTTATGAATCCCGTCCCGCAAAGATGTGCGATTCCTCGCTCAAGATTCAATCTGAAATACTTAGAAACGGTCTCGTCATCCGTCGGCAAATGCATTTGAAGACACCATGCCTTGATCAGTGCCTCGTAGATCTCATAATACTCGCCACCAAATGTATACCAGCTCATTTCCAGATTGCTGTCCGCTACTATAGGAAGGTCTGTCGGAAGCGTTTTTTCTGAGAGTGAATAAGCAAGCGCCCACCGACAGAGTATATTCCAATTCTTGATTCCAGTTTTAGCTTTCAACCTAGAAAGTTGCTCTTTTGATTGTTGCGACAATCGCACCTGTTTTATAATCATCTTTCTTGAAAATACCCTCTTGAAATCGTTGTGCTCTTCGTTTCTTCGCTATAATTCAATGTAAATTCATCGCCAATATATTCTTGCATCATATCATAATAATGACGATCAATCTCAGAATCCGTAGAAAGGATAATCGTTTGTTCACTTGCCTGTGGAAAATAAGTAGTTACAAGAGCCGCTCTATGGGTTGAATCCAACCTCGAAAGCGGTGTGTCGATAATGACGGGCAGTTTCTTCTTCGAGCAGATTGCCAGCGCCCAAAGAATCGAGATAACCATCAGCTGTTTTTCCCCGGCAGACAGCGAACCCTGATCCACAATCATGCCGTCTTCGCCAAAATAGTGCACATCTAATGTCTCCGGATCCATTTCAATGCGCTCGATCAAATTCTTCTTACTTGCCAGCTTTTTGTAGCAGGCTGTAATCGTTTCGCTGAGTGCCCTTGCTTTTCGGCTTTGAAGGGCGACCGAATACTCATTTAAAATTCTCAAGGCAAGATTCGAATATTTCATCATTCGCTCTGAATCATCCAGAAATTCTGCATTTTTCAAATATATATCCACTGCATCTCTCAGTTCAGCGTTTTTTTCTGTCAGTTTGCCGTTTATCTCGCTAGATTTTTGCTGCACATCCTTGATATGCACCTCAATCCGAACCACTTCCGCTTCGATCTCCTTCATCTGGTTTCGGATCTTTTCAAGCGTTGATTCGTCAATATCCAGTGAAAGATAACTTTCAACATTATTTAGTTGCTTCCTAAGTTCTCTCTTTTTCAGGAGTACTTCATTGGCCGCTTTCTTACTATCCTCCAAAAGCTTTTCCAGCAGTGTATTCAACTGAAAGAGAGCATGGTCAGACACCTGATAAACTGGGTCATTCACATTCATGCCGCTGTGCTCTTTTATATACTCAACAAAGGACTTGCTTTCCTGTGCATGTTCAGGGTGCTTTCCGCAATAACTCTCCAACAGCTCATTAATTTGCTCCAAGGCCTGTTGCATCACGAGGTCATTATGTTCATCCTCAGCCTGGAGCTTGATTTGAAGGATCAAATCGTTTACCAGTACCAACGGCAGTTCATTGGATGCAATCTCCACCAGCTGATTCTGGTTTTGCTCCAATGCAGCATGGAGTTCCGCCTGCTGCTGTAAAAGCTCCTGTCTTCTTTCAGATGCCGCACCTCCTTTTATTTCATAGCGGTGACGGAGTTCCTCCAGCCTTTTTTCGCAGATTTCCTTTTTCTGAGTTAGCGTTTCAAGCTCCGACTCGAACATCTGTGCTTGTTTTTCAAGGGATTCACGCTCTGCCCGGATGTTCTGGATTTCATTCACCGAGTTGTTTCCTTGCAGATCTTTTGTCACACGACGCAAGCATTTCCCAATGTCATTTCTTAAAACGTCCAGAACACCAATTCCAAGCATTGAACGAATCGAATCCTTCAATTGTGCATTCGTCTCGTCAACAGCCATATCTGCAATTTTTTCGCCATCAAAAAAATAAAAACCAGACAGGGCATTCGGCAGAAGATTTTCAACGAACATCGCCCAATTTTTCGTCAGGAAGTCGCTATATAAATCGTTTTCCTTTGCTACAATCGTTTCTGTTACACGCTTTGTATCCGCATTCCACTCTCTGTGGATCGAATATTTTTGCTGCGCCCCTTTGTTTTCATAAAATTCCAGTTCAATAAAGGCTGTTTGGTCAAGGCTGTTGCGATTCATATGGGCTTCCAGATATCTGCTATATGCCTTATATTTGCTCTCCTTGAATGCAACTGAATTAGATCCATACAGCGCCAGCAGAATTGCCTCAAGAAATGTAGTTTTACCTCTTCCGTTCATGCCGCCGATCAGGACAATTGGTTTCTGGTGAACAAAGTCAAAAACATTTCTTCCAGCATATACGCCAAAATTATTTAAAATCAACTTTTTTATAACCATTTAGCCCTGATCCTCACAATCATCAAATTCGGCTGCATCTTCATTCAAATCGTCCAGAAATTTATTATCATAATCGCTTCCAAAATCTTTTTTTCGGCGCATACGAGACGAATAATAGCGCGTTGCGTCTTCCTCATCTTTATAGAAGCTCTTTCTGATTACAGCCTCCAAACGGTCCGTGATTCCTTTTCTATCATTGAGTCCTGATGCCGTGTTTTCAATATCAATCAGGCTATACATCATTTCAAATGTGAGAACTTCATCTTCACAGACTCGATCGCATACATCTTTTAGAACATCCCATTCTTCTTTTCCAAAGTTTTCCGAATAAATCCACTCCGGATCCGAAAAAGGCTTACCAAATACCTCTTTATAAATGCGCGGAACAGCATCATCAAACTCATGCTTTTCCATAACCCAAATTTTCCGGATGGCACGCAGCTCCTCCATACGGATCAATTCAAGATTATGAAATTCTTCCGGCCCCTCTGTATTGATTGTATTCTGAATTTGGAGCAAGTCTCTCAGCCACTCTTCGCGAACCTCTTTTTTATACGGTCCATGGAACAACTTCCCATGGCTTCCCTGAATTTGTCCGTTCATGCGTCGAAAACTTCTGCGTTCACGGTCACCATTTTCATCACCAAATTTATTCCGAAACTCAAGTAACGGCGTCATCCACTCCTTTTCCTCATCATTTGCAATCATCGCCTCCATGGATTTATCTTTTTCCACCATAGTGCAAACCCAACACCCAAATCGGCTCTTGCCACAAGAGGGCAGGCTCTTATCGACCATCAACGGGCATTCGTTATCTGCCGATGCGCCTCGATACATTGTCAACAAATCCACGTTTGAGTATCCCCATGGATTTTTGTATTGCATCAAAAACACCCAGACGTCATCATCTGACCAATTTTCCAGTGGCGAAAAAACCAATTCATTTGCAAGCGTTGGATTCGGGCTAAGCAACTCTCTTACACGCTTCTTCTCCAGATTCACCATTGTACGATTCCGTCGTGCACTTTCCTGCTTTCGAGTTCCGAGAACAAGGATCACTTCGCCATGTTCTGCAATTTTATTACGAATGAAATTGTTCACTGGCTGAATTTTCAAACGATCCGTGCACCAACGGTATTTTTTTCGCGGAAAAGGATATCCTCGCCCAATAAGGTTAACCCAGAATGTATTGTTGAAATCTGGTGTGAGCTGTTCAGGAACAAAAGGCATGTCCTTTTCTTTCCCAACCACCTTCATCTGCTCCAAAGACTTTTTCACCCACTGTGAGACAATTGGAGATTCCACAAGCGTGTCCGTGTTCATAATATGGATCGGCTTTTTCCGCATTTCGGCAGGAAGTCTTTCTATTGCCATCCACACGAGTTGGACGGTCGCAGTACTGTCTTTTCCACCCGAATATCCAATCATCCATGGAATATCATCAGACAAATACAGATTTTGGATGGTTGTGATAAGACCATCAATATTTTCCTTCGTAATCACGCTCATAACAGCACATCCCAATCGTTAAAATAATATCAATGCATTCATTTGATTATTTACCTAGAATAATAAGTATACCTTTGGGGTAGGCTTCTGTCAATGATTTTCCCTCCGCCTTACCTGAAGGACAACTTGACCCGATATTCAAAATTTCCTTTTCGAATCCAAGCGATGATGTCCTCATTCAGGTCTTTCAATGTTGCCTGTCCATGCGCCATTTTAGAAAGGAAGTCCGTTATGTTCGAATTAAGGCCGAGTCCCTGAATAAGCGCCTCAGCTCCATCCAATGCCTGTCTCAGACGTTCAAACACTTCCTTTTCCATTGTCCAAACCTCGGCATCCTGAATCAGCTTCAAACACTTCATCACCTTTTCCGGGTCGATAGATCGGACAATTTCCAGCGTTCCCCTTGTTTTCCTCGTCAATGCGTCAAAGTGTTTTGCCCACACCTTTTTGGTTTCGTTCTGAACCCCCTTGAACATATCCGTTGCCTGCGAGACAGCTTCCTTCTCTGCGTCTCCATAACATACAGCACTCTCCAGTTTATGAAAGAAGGTTCTCAATCCTGCTACCAACTCGGCTGAGCAGACAAATCCCAGATTTTCCTGAATATAACTCAGGACGTTCATATACTGATCTGCCTGTTGGACAAGTGTCTTATATTTTTGATCCGTTGCTTTCTGTTGTTCGGCGTTTGCTTTTTTCTGCTCTTTGCGCCGTAGCTCTCTCATTGCTTTAATTTGACTGTCCAGTTGCTCCAAAATGCTTTCATTCATCGTCCTCACCTCTTTCCAAGAATTCCTTCCATTTTGAAATCACCACATTTTCCGCATAATAGCGGTCAGTAGCGGATATCGCCGAATCCGTCTCGCCTAATGCTGCCATTCTCTCCGCCACTTTGGTTTGAACAATCTGTGCTGTACTTTTCACCCTTTTTAGCAGTTCCTGAAACGGAATTAGCCTAGAGATCGGATCGCTAGAAAACGTCAGAAGGATGGTAAGCGCATCGGTTGCTTCCCGTGCATCTTCTACAAGGCGAATTGCTTTTGCAATCTGCTTGGCTGTTTTCTTTATCGCATCAATTTGTTGGGTTATAGCTTGGATGTTAATCCTGGAATTATTAGCTTCCGCATAAAACTGACCAGTTGTTTCCACAAAGTCATTGATGTCATCTTCTTCAATTTCATCGCATCCATAGCACTCATAAATATCTTGAAGAATCAGATATGCTTTTTCCAATTCCTTCTGTGCAACTTTGTCCACACGATCCATGATGTCTTTCGCCTTTGCGTACACATCCCGACGCAGCTTTACCGGATCCTCCAAATTCAATTTTTCTTCTGGAATCTGCAGTTTCTTGTTCTTAAGTCTAGACAATTTTTCGTTAAAAGCAGGCTCATTCAAGACAACGATTGAACCGCCTCCACCCTGCACAATATTAAAGTATTGTCGCACTGTCTCGTGCATTGTTTCGCCATCACGTGCAACAAGCGATGCCAAATCCAGCCATTCTCTCGAATGACCGGTATTTCCCGGTACTTTTTTGCAGGAGCTTTCCAATAATGTCTGCATGGAAAAGCTCCGCAGCGTCTGACCTTGAACCTCACCACACAATATCATCCGATAAATTTCAGTCATCATTGCAGCATCAATGTAGGGCACTTTTTCTTTTGTTTCTGCACGAACAAGATCCACAAATGTTCTGTGGATCTTGTGTGCCCACGATGTTACAAAGTACGCATCGCAATCTGCATCCGGTTCGTAATTCCAGCTACTTTTTCCGTATTGCCTCCATCGAACAAATGCACCGATTACGATTACCGATTCGATATTCGCGGGCATATAATAAAGCCCCATACCTTTTGTCTGATTTTCAAGTGCAATAATCTTTACAGCGGATTTCTTCACCTTATTGACATGATCCATGCTGATGCCTTCCGCCTGCCAGTCAATAGCAGAAAACAAAAACGCATTCATATCCTCCACCGCTGCACGCAAAACACCACTGATGCCAACATTGGCCGAGATGTCAATTTTCCTTCCGCCGGACCATTGCATCAAGGCATCGGTAGCTGCACCAACTTTCTCCTGTATCTCCGCAGTTACACTCGTTGCAGTCTCAGGTTCTTTTTTCTCCGGCAGCGCAGCCGTGCGCTTTTTTGATTCTCCTTCCGTTGTTGCTTCTCGTTTCGGTGCCGAAACTTCCGTGAATGTAATCACCGGTAGATTCAGTTCCTCCAGAATTTCCTTCCTGATCCCGGAAATATAGGTAACTCCGTTTTCCGTATACTGATCCGGTTGACCATTGCCCCAGATACACAAGAACGCAATCAGTCGTTTTTTCTGTATTTCATCTGTAATTTGCCTATCAACCGCAATAAGAAGGTTTTGATTTACTCCACCTATCGTATACTTTCCACTTGGAAAAGCCATCGGATTATTCAGAATATCTGTAACAACCGGTTCAATCAGATCTCGGATAATATACCGTGGAGTTCGAAATCCTTCTCTTAAATCTTCGTTGTAAAGATACCGGATGCTATTTTTTGTAAACGGATACAGGCACAGTTTCTTTCCGTCTGCAATCTCAACAACTTCCCATGCCGTCCCCTCTTTAACCTCGTGCACAGGATAATCTTCCGGTCGTGCCTGATTTTTTGCCCAATCGGAGACTACGGATTCTGGCAGGGACATCACATTCAAGTATCGTCCCACAAATTCAAAAAGACCAGCCTCGCTCATGGCATCCGTCGGAATATATACGCACTTGGTAATGCGATCCTTATGGTTATCCCGGAAGTTGTTCTGCAGATAGTCATTCGTGGTGCCCACAATAGACGAGATCCGGCAAAGATGCTCGCCCTCATTCATGCCCGTATGCTCCACAATCAGCGCATCCAGAAGTGCATCATCTACTCCGGTAAACGAAGTAACATCCTCAATAAATAGCGTCAGGTTCTTTCCCAGCCGATAAAGTTCTTTTCGAATATCCTGAAAAATCTGTCGAAAGTCTCCCGGCTCAATTCCGGCGCAGCGCTGAATCACATCATTTACAAACTGATTCAGGTATGCTGCAAGTTTTACAGCTTCTTCTGGCCCACTTTCATCCGCCATCAGTTCCCGTGCCATTTGTTCCGACTTTCGATCTGCTCCGGCTGAAAGCATTTCTTCATAGAAATCTGCCGAGATATAGAAATCCTCTGCTCGGAATTCTGCCACAGTATCTCGATCGACCAGTTTAGTCGTTTCTGCCACCTTGGAATACATACGGTCAATGGGGCCATTGCTTTCCATCAGGCGGCTATGCATAACCTCATTATTCAGCAGCGCTTCCAAACGCTTGCGCTTTACGTTGGTAAGCTCCACAGAATGACTGCTATCATCATGTGCAATCTCGATAATGAAGTTATGATAGATCATATCCTTAAGTTTTTCTTCATCTACCGAAGCAGACGCACGAACCAGCCGCTCATAAACCTCACGATTTGCGATTTCCTGTACTTCCGGCTTTTCTAGCAACTGCCGAATGGTTCCTTTCAGGGTATTGTCGCTTCGACGAATGAACAGGATTACTTCATTCTCCGGTTTTTCCTGCTCAAATCGCGTCTCAAACCAGCGGATCAGATGTGATTTGCCTGTGCCGCTCTTGCCATAAACCGCAATAAATTGATGGCGATTTTCCGGATTGCAAATGTACTGCTTGTAAATTTCCTCTTCAGAATAATTTTTCTTTTCAGAAGGAGTATACTCGAATTTATCCAGCAGGTACAGCTTATCGAGTGCCACATGGGTTGCCAGAAAATCCCCTTGTAAGACCGTGATTGAGTCCGGTTTTATCACGCTCGCAATGCGTTCACTCGCAATAATTCGATCCATCATTAACCTCCGATCGTAATATTCGTTACCGTGTCACGGATTGGGTGCGCTTTTAACGGGTACAGTGTCCAGATGTCCTTCTGATCCAAAAAATGCTCCATCTTAAGGATTCCCATATCGTGTAGCGTACGCAAGCCGTTTGACATTCCATAACTCAGCTGATGGTTTTTCAAAGTTTCATCCATAATGATCCCACAATACGGCGATATCAGGTTAATAAATTCGCCAAAGGAATATTTTTTTCCTTTTTCCAGTCCGGCAAGCTCTATTACATCCTGCAAAAAAACATCAGCATTTGGAATCATAAACATTTCCTGCAAATAGCCAAGACCAAGATACGACACCCAGAAGCGCCAAGCACGCATAGCCATAGCGTCCACCTTCTGTCCTGTCAGTTCACTCATCACTGGGCCAAGATTTGACAGATTTTTTTCTGTTTTTAGCGCATCTGCGCCCAGCATGTAATATGCATGGGTTACCTGATAAAATTGACCATCTGAAAATTTTCGTAGTACCCCATTGACATATTTCCGCATCGTTTGACGGGATTCTATGACACTCGGATCTACTGCCAGTGAAATCATATTATCTGATGTAATAATCAGTCCAAGTTCCTCTGCAGCTGTCCGGTAATCCGGAAAATAAGCCGTGCTCGTATCAGCATTCAGCTCCGCTGGTTCCATTTTTTCCTTTAGCTCACTGCTGGATATCGGCCCTTTTTCAACAATTTTGCACAGTACATATACGCGTTCCGGTATTGCCGGCGTCACCATTTTCTCTCGAAACATGAAAAGCTCCTTTTAACCATTTAAAATAGTTTGAAGCGAAAGCACTGGGCCCTCTACCAGATCCGAAAAGGATTTATCCATCCAATCAAAGCGTCTATTTTCTGCGATGATGTGAACAATTCCCGTTTCCGGTCTTCCGCTCAAGCGGTTGCTGACAATACGCAATTCTTCGTAGATCTCACTTGGCGTTCCTTGGTACAAAACTCCAATCAATCCAGAGAGATAATACCAGTTGTTCTTCTGAACTAGTTTTGTAAGCGTGTACTCATTCAGGATCAAAACATTCTCACAATTAGATAATGCGTCCATTCCCTCAAGCCGGTCTTTTACAATCAACACGGATAATCCCTTTTTTAGAAGTGCATCAACAAGTGCCGCGCGATTTTCATCCTGTACATAAACGATCGCGTCTTTTGCACCCCCAAGGAGTGCTGTTTGCTCTGCCAACAACGGTCTTAGCGGGCTCTGTACAGCAGACTTCAGTGCAAACTCAAACGTGTCTCCGTTTATAGGTTCCATATGTTTGTCACATCCTGCACAGTACTCTGAAACTTTATCGTACGTGTCATAAAACATTTCAGACCAGCAAACTTTTTTATAATTGCGAACGGCCAATTGAATCGTTTTTAATGCGCCCTCATAGTAGTCCCATTCTTTCTGGCGTATTGTTTCAATTAACTGTTCTTGTTCCTGTCCGCAATCAAGCAGTCGCTCATCAAGAACTTCAATCACAAAGGTGTATAGTCCTCCCTGTGGGATCACTTCCTGAATGCGGATCAAATTATTTCTGCGGAGAAGAAGAAGGACGTAAATATTCCAGTTTGTATCTGCTTCAGAAGCAGGGGTATCCTCCAGTTCATCTTTTTGTATATTGTACTCCGGCTTTACCGATGTATCAATATATGCATAATTTCCTTTTCGAGGTGACGTTGCACTGTTATACATACTGTTCCAACGTCCAACAATCTTTTTTGAGGTGAGCACTTTTTTGTTAATCCGTTGAAATGCAATATTCGAGTCATCCGGATCAACACACATCACACTTAAGCAGGGCAATCCATCTCGACCGCCACGTCCCAGTTCTTGATAATATGCATTTGGATTTGGTGGAATATAAAGATGCAGTACCGTACGAACATCGCTTTTATCCACACCTACACCAAACGCAGATGTTGCTACCATTATTTCAAACTTATCGTCGATCCAGCCTTGAATTAGCTCCTCTCGCTTTCTTCCATTTGTAAGGCCTGTAAATGTCTCCACATTGTTCAGACCTGCATTTTTCAAAACATCTTTGGTTTTTTCTGCGTCTTCCGGGCGTGCCACATAAATAATCATCGGATGTGGAAGTTTTCGTACCAATTCCAGCATCTTTTTCTTTTTGTCTGTATACGACTTTGCATTGATCAGAATATAGTGCGGCTCATGGCGAAGTGCATCACAGCGAACTTCAATCCATTTTCCCCCCTGCGAAAAGAGATTCTTCAAAATATCAATGCTTCGCTTTTCATATGTTGCTGAAAGCAAAAAAGTTCGAATGGAAGGATTGCTTTGCAGCAGAAGTCTACGCCATGATTCCAGGCATTGATAATCGACTCGAAACTGGCTGCCCCAGTCTACAACAATATGTGCTTCATCAATTACAATATTTTTCAGGTAACGCTCCGCATTGGCCTTTCGAATACCTTCTACAAAATTTTTATTGTTGAGCAAGGCTTCTGGTGAAATAAAAAGCATCCTCGCTGTTTTTTGCTGGATTGCCAGGAGAATGGGGGTCGGATTTTCTCCGCTGTGATAGCAGAACACTTCCTTTTCGACCTGCTCTGAACAAATCGCCTTTTTTGCAGCTCTAACCTGATCGATCGCCAGTGAAATCGTTGGAACAATGACAATCGTCAGTCCGTTGTCCTGATAGGAAATTGTCTGCGTGATCAAACTCTTTCCTCCGCCAGTGGGAAGCGACACCAGTGTTGTATAGCCCTCCGGCGTTCTAAGTGCCCCATGAACGGCAATCTTTTGCTCAATCGACTTAAACTCTGAATAGCCGGTTAGCTTATAAATGAATGGATCCGACTGCAGGTTGTAACGTGTACCACTTTCTTTGCGCTGTGGGGCATTGTTTCCTATGAGAAATGCCCTCTCCACAAACTTGCGATTAACTGTTTCCGGAAGCTCAAGTGTTGCAAAAAAGGTTCCCTTTTGCATATCTTTTACAATGGAGTAATCATTGTACTCCGGTACACAATGATCTGGAAGGTGAAGATCGGTTTCCATCACAATCAGATAATCTCTCAGAGCCAGAAGGAAATCATCCTTATACGCAGGTTCTCTACGATATAGAATCCAAGCATTTCTCAGTCTCTTGCCTGTGTTCAGTATAAAGCGTTCTGCCGCCGACGTTCCAAGGTCACAATCGACATCTACACTGTCCTGTACACCGTTTAGGTATCTCTCCATTTGAAAAATCAGCGTGTCACGATCCATATCAGTTTTTCACCATCCATATAAATGCAACCGAATCCAACAAAATCTTGGGACGTCGAAGCGCTTCAAGAACAACTTTCTGTTCCTCTTTTAACGCCAAAATTTTATCATCGTGTTGTCCATAATAAACCTGGCTCGCTTCCCTCGCCGAAAGAACACGTTCCATTTCTTCTCGTGCTCCACGAATATTAGAACGTTTTCGGATCTGCTCCAATGCTTTTTCATGCGCAGATTTCCTTGCTGTAACAACCATCTCTCGCCAGCGTTCTTCAGAATATGTACCACGAAACCACTCAATATTTTTCACATCACCAATTGTACTGCTAAGATAGCTTGTCTCTCGGCTTCTCTTACCAAAGTGAACTGTTTTTTCCTTTAGAATGTTGGCTCCCAATTGTTTTAAATATTCCTGTACAATTTGCCCATCTGTATACTCCTCTGGATTTTCTATGCTGTATGGAATTATAACCTGCTCTGACATCAAGTAATTTCGATATGCACTCAGCGTATGAACCGACACACCATTTTCCAGCAAATACGACTCGTTTGGCGTCGGTGCAAACACAAAAACAAATCCCTTCCAATTCAAATTCGATTCGATCGCAAAGGCACTAGAGCATCCCTTGCATGAGAGAATCGCATTATTTACAATACAGTCAAAAACATCATCGCCCGGCGCAAAGAAATGAATATAGTCATTTTCAATTGCCCGTTTTCGCGTAAAAGTACCACGAATTGCACGGCTCGGATTTTTTGTCTGATGGTTGCGGTCATACTCGTCCTGCACGCTCGTCACAAACTTATTTTGCTCTTCCATAAGGTAATCATTCCAGCGTGGCGGGATGAGCTGTGAATTAAATGCCGCTTTAAGCGAGAAGGATTCTGCCGTGTAGGTTACAAGATCTTCATCGCTTCTAAATCCCTTAAAGCCGGCAAGACTTGCCCAATTTGTCATTGCACTCGCAAAAAGCTCATTTTCATTTTGAGCATAATAATTAACCAGCCGCTTCAGTTCTGTATACATCGGCCGGAAAACGAAGGCAGCCGCATCATAATTCTGTTCTTTTTGTACCGCAGAGCGCATAGATTTTGCCAGCTCCACAATCTGAGGAATTCGGTCAAATAAACCATATTTAAAATTCTCTTTTACCGCTGAAACGATTTCCCGATCAACGTCCCGCATGATGATTTCCATACCGCTGAGTGACTGTGTGAAAATTTTCAGTCCTTCATTCCAGAAACGATAAAGAGCTTCCTCAAAGGTATCCTGTGCATAAACCAAAGCCGAATGTACTACCGGTCGAGATGGATCACGCTCTAATCGATCCAATCTTCCGATTCTTTGCTCAATTGTGCTCGCATCCCATGGTAAATCAATATGCACAATATAGTCCGCACACTGAAAATTGCGACCTTCACCACCTGTGTAGTCACAAAGCATAATCCGACAGTTTTTATCATTTTGGAAACGATACGAATTCAATTCAATCTCCATCGGGGACATTCCTGCTCCAAAAAAAGCAATCTCATCCGGCTGAAAAACTTTTTGCAAAGCAATACGATAAGCCAAAAATGTTTCTGCAAAATTGGTAAACAAAACGATCTTTTGATCATATAACTCATCATATAGAAGATCGAGTATTGTAACTAGCCGTGTAGAGTATTCTGCCTCATAGGAATCCGGATCATCCAAAATATCCGCAATATCTTTTACGATGTGATCTTCAAATTTAATCCAATTTCTCACATATTCTTCCAATTCCTCCGGAAAAGAGCTCATCTCCTTTTTCACAGAAGAAATTGTTGCCGAAAAAGCCCACGGTGAACTAAAAAACGAACTCAACAATAAACGGATGCTGTTTTCCACATCCGCATCTTTTCCATTATTTTCCATCCAGTCTGAAATTTCTTGGTAACAAAGTGTCTCATATATATTTTTATCACGATCCAGACTGTACGGTACTGTTTTCAGCTCACGCGTCGGCATTAGGCGTTGCCCGTCCTCTGCCATTTCCAAAATCCTTCTACGATTTCGGATAATATTGCTCTCAATCTGATAGCTAGCACAAATATACGACACAACCACTTTAATGTCATACACACCAAGATCGCCCGAAGAGAAATCAATCGTTTTCAGAAGCTTGGATAGCTTTTCGTCTCCAAGCGCATTGCAAACCTCCTGCAGATCCTCTACAATCTCATCAAACAAATCTCGGCATTCGTCTGATTCATGCGGATCTGTCTGCTCATTCTGGGCTGCAGAAATTTCTTCCTGGTAATCAACCATATCATCCAGAATCAGTGCTGTTTTCTGAACAATCTTACTTTGTTTATCGATCAGTTGGCTAAACCGTTCATCCGTATAGTTGTCATACTTCTCTGGCTGAAGAAGACGTAGGAGAGCAAGGTATTCTCCTTTTCGCTGTTGTACCGGTGTTGCACTCAGCAGCAGTACATTCTGAGCTTTCCGGCTCAGTCGATGAAGTTGTTCATATACAATTTTGTCTGACAAACAACGGTGTACTTCATCTACAATTACAAAGTCCCAGTTCCTGTTCAGATCCATCGAATCCAATTCCTGCACTGACTTAATCGCAATACTGCTATAATTTTTCCCGGTTCCCGTAGAAAGGTTGAATTTTAAAAGGAGTTCCTTTTCCCACTGTGCTTTCAATGTCTTCGGAACCACAATCAGTGCCTTTACGCATGCCTTATCCTGCATATAGATCTTTAAGATCGAGATCGCCTCAACGGTTTTTCCCATGCCGACTTCATCCGCCAGCATAAATCGACACGGTTTCTCCTGAAGACAGCGCATAATTGTATTAACCTGATGGGGAAGAAGATAAATTTTTGAACCCGCCAGTTCTTTGAATCCATTGATTGAATTATTCAGGATGTTCATGCTTCTGGAAACAACAGCATGCCCCAAGTACCAGCACGGATTTTGGAATTCGTATCGAGCAAGCTGCACAGACGGGTCCACATGCCCATTATTGAACGCTGCTACGATTTCCTTTTCGGAAACCTCGAAAACATCTTTGCTTTTTTTATCTTGTACATAATAAGCAAAATAGCCCTCTTGGTCTTTCTGTCGAGTGCGCACAGTGCAGATTTTTCCATGCACCATCACGTCAGATCCTATGAACATTCCACAATGATCTACCGCTTGAATCGGAAGCTCCACTTTGTTTTTAGGGTAATTTTCAAAGAACTGCAGATACTCAAACGGATCATGGATCTTTATTGTAACAGTCTTTTTAAACTCGTCAATTCCCGCAATTTGACCGCACATAAAAACACGTGGATCGGAAATACTTTCCGCATCTGCCGGAAAGCGCACATACATTCTTTTTTCAAGCATAAAAATTTCCCCGTCTCACAATTTTGCGGTGGCATAGCATGCTGCACAAACATCCCTGTTCGAGCAGTATTGACACCATACATCCGGTGATTTTTCAAATTTCACCTGTCGCAAAGCCTCGACAGACAGCGTTTGCTTCATGTGATCTATTGATGGCATGTCAAATTTCCCCTGCAAAACATTTCCACGATCCAACTGCTGATTCTTCAGCTGTTTGAAAATAAAGAGTTCTCGCAGCATCATTTCTCGTCGGTCCGCGCTTGTTAACTGAGGAAAGCTTTTTGTCTTTATTCCAAGGAGTCGTCTGCGGATATTCCAGACTACATCAATTTGATTTGCTGTCAGGACAAAGGGAAAATATTTCTTCAATTCTGCATACGACTCATCAATTGCTTCCTGAAGGAGTGTTTCGCTGGCAGGATAGCCTGCGCAACGCTCCCGCACATTGTTTTCAAGCAGAACCTCCAGATATTTAGTCAATAAGAATGGATCTTTATAAATAGTATCGCCTTCTATAATCGTTTCCAATAAAAAACGGTACTTACATATCTTATAACGACTGTAATCAAACTCATTATAATTTCCACCAACTGCACCTTGCAGAGTAAAATGTGAAACCGGCGCAAGCTGCTCTCCGATCCTCATTTCACGATAAGGCACAATATGCGCTCCTAGGATTTTAAGAACGTAATACAGTTCCTGATCCTTCTCGCGGTCCTGCCTCACATAGCTCAATTTAAAATTACATCTGTTGAACTCCAATCCATACAAGAGCGCGTACCGTCTGAAATTTTTTTGTTCTCTGCGTGCGTTGACATAGACTTGATATTTCCAGTCCACAGGATTTTGTGCGACTTCGAAAAAAGCCTCATCCAATGGCCATGGAAATTCCGGTACTTTTACTGTATTGAGATCTGCATCAGAAAGGCAGGCAAAATGATAGCATTTTTCTCCGGCAGCATCAAGCTTTGATCTCAGAATATCACCATCAATCTGCTCAAAATTTCGGACAATCCAGTGCGCACTTTTCTCAGGGCGCGCTTCCTGAGTCAAATAAACCGACATCGTAGATTTCAGACATTCAAATGATGCCGACGCATCAATATTCTCAACCTCATTCAATCTTTCCAGAACACGATGTACAATATCTAAAAAATCATCATTTAGCTGCTTTGCGTCGACAATCTCCTCCTGCAGATACCGTTTCAACCGCTTATAGAAATCTTTAAAATTATGCGGTTTATTTTCAAAGTCCTCGTAAAAGTAACTAGCAAGTTCTTCCAATTCCTTCAGTGCATTTCTGAGAATCGTTCGCTCTTTATTTGAAAGAGCATAATACGAAACGTGGCTCAAGATCTCCTGTGTTTCAGGCTGATAGGATCGTTTTATATTTCGCTCTATGCGGTCTAACCGTTTCAGCAATTCTTCAACTGACCTGCACCCATCAAATGCCGGTTCTGCCCTTTTAAAGATGGAATAGAGTTGTCCTGTATATTCCTCTTCAAGAATTCCCGCATTGAGGCACTCCTTCATGTCATCGAGATTTGCAACGACCATTTCATCCTTCTTTGCATCCCACATGTTTGCAATTGCAAGAAAAAAATGGCCAAGTGGATAGTCAAGAAATTTTCGTTCTCCAAATTGTTCCGGAAAATAAACCTTTAGAATATTATTCACAGAGCTGTCTGCCGCATAAATTTGCTCTGACATTCCGCTCATCGGGCTCGACGGATTCTTCTGTACAGCGCGTTCAAATATATTCGCCGCATAGTCTGCAAACTCTGTAACATTATCGAATTCAATTACATCAAACGAGGTCGGTGACAAGCTTTCCAGCCTGCCCTCCATCAGTCTACCAATCCGGTCTGCAAGGATATTTGCCGAATTTCTGGAGGCATCTGCCCATACCAAGCCCCGATCCATCCCTCCAAAATTCTGCGACTGACTATCAAATGCAGAATAAATATTAACCCAAGTCTGATATACATTCTTATATTGTTGCTGATAGGGAAACAGCAGAATCACTTCTTTATACCGTGCAATCGTTTCAATCGCACGCAACATAATCGGAGTAAACTGATGAACTCCATGGATCACTACCCGGTCTTTCTGCAGCGAAGACGCATCAAACCCATCCTTTGCTTTTTGCATTGCACGCACCAGCGCTGCATCCAGTTCTTCTGGCCCAAAATCCGTTTCCAGTACAAAATCCGTATGCTTTTCCGATGCCATCAGCCTTTTATAAAGAGTGACGACAAGCCCCTGTTCCTGTGTCAGCTCCTCCATCCGAATCTCATCCAGATTGATATTCAATTCTGCCATAACCCGAATGCTCTGAAATATATTTTCACGATTAAAGCTCAGAACATCGGCAAGATTGTGCTGCATCGGTTCTTTCAAAACCGCCAACGCACCAGCTTTGACCAGATTATCCAAATCTGCATGTTGTCTTATGATACACTCTGTGCTCTCCCACTGTTCAAAAATCGAATCCGTGAGATTCTTAACCGTTGTAACTCGCCCCTGCTGAAAGTCCGCCCTATATAGACCTTTCAGTCCATTGACAAGCGTCTGAGAAACGCAGAAATATGGGCAGTTTGTAATCTCTTTCCAAAACGGTTCTGCATTCAGCCTATACGGATCCTGATATGTATAGATTTTAATTGACATTTTATCCCTCCAGTAAGGACCCCCAGCTTATTGCTGCGCAGCTGTCAAGATCTTTCATCCAGATACAGTTTCGAATCGCACGTGTTAATGCAACATACAAAACACGCGTCTCCTCCGCAATTTGTTCATCGACCTCATTGCGAGGATCATAATTAGAATTTTGTTCACGAAGCTGATTTTCAAACAAAACTCTATATGCGAGTTTTGACTCCGAATAGCTTGCATCCAACTTGATCATCCTGATGTCGCCGATTTCCTCTCCAGTGTATGGAAGAATCACGGTTCCGTATTCCAGACCCTTCGACTTATGAACTGTTGTACACAAGATTCTGACGCCTGCATTTTCAATAGAATCTTCCCTTGCCAATCGTTCCTGCCTCGTAACAATATTGACACGCAGATATTCTGCAATCTGATTCAGGGTAAGTGTGTCTACACGGAAATTGCGAACCAGCAGTTCCATCAGGTATTCATAGTTGGCCACATACGCACGCTGTTCATCCTGATCCTGATACGTCTTCCATGGCTGAAATGCGTCATAAATCTTTTTCAGTACATAGAGAACCGGCCTTGCATGAATTTCATTCACAACGCTCTCCCAGGTTTTTCCCATCCGCTCGGAGAACAGATGGTTCAGTGCCGCCTGCAAAGCATCTGCCCGTTGGTCGTCCTGCAGTCCTCGAAGGTTTTGATAATCTAGCTGCATATCCGAAAAGTGAGATTCCAGTAAATTCACAAGGCAAACAGAATTCCTACAGTTATTCAATGCAAGAACCAACCTATACAGGTCCATTGTTGAATCTCTCTGAAAAAGATCGCCTCCAGATTGCACCTCCACATCAATTCCTTTTTCCTTGGCAGCAGACACAATTTTATTCACTTGCCAATTTTTTCGGACAAGAACTGCAATTGTGCGCTCCTCTGATGTCATCCTATGTTGTTTCATTAGTTCTTCTATTCTCTGCTTCTGTGCAAGAATAGTATCCACGCATAAAGCAAAGAATCGGTCTTGATCCTTACCATGACATGGAATTTCCATGAAAAGTTCTGTATCTTTTGCACCCGTCTGAACATCACTCGTTAGACAGTCAAGTTCCGGCTGGTAGGGCAAAAAACCCTCGTTTCCCATTTTACTTAACAGTGGCTCATATAATCTCAGCAGCCTTCCATCTGTCCGATAATTGATCGTCAGATGTTCAATGCACCAATCAAATATACTATTTGCTTTCAGCTGTTCAAATGCACTGAGCTTTGCGCCACGGAATCGGTAAATGCTTTGTTTCAAATCGCCTACCACAAAAAATCGGCATTTTTCCGGCATCGCTTTCTGAAGTCTCTGGAACGTCTGAATCTGTTTATCATCCGTATCTTGAAACTCATCTACAAAAAGGTACCGTGTCTTTAAAAAGCGAATCCGTCCTGTCAGCTGTTCAAGAACGCGGTTCAGCATCACAATACACTCTTTTAAGTCCATGCCGTTTGCCTTATGCAGCATCGCAGCGTGTTCCGTTTCTGCTGGAATGAGAACCTGTTCGATCAAATCGTTGAAAAATGGGACTGTCCGCTCCGTCGGCACGCCCAGCTCAGATTTTCTGATTTGCGCAAGGTCGACACTTTTATCCTGAAGACGGTCAGCAACATTCATCAGCTTTTTCTTTAAATCGTAAACGGCAACTGCAATCTCATTAACAAAATTTTCATTTTCCTCTTTTTGTTTTTCAAGAAAGAGATTCATATATTTATCGTAGATTTTTCCCCGCTGGTATTCGTTTGAAGTTATTTTAAAATCCGTTCCAAGCCCTGTGTACAGTGGCATATTCCGCAGCAGTTCTATAGAATACCGATGAATTGTCGAAATATTCGCACGGTCGGCATCGTCCACAAATTTGAGGTATTCCTGTTTACCCGTCAACACAAAATAATTTACAAACAGCTGTTTCAGTCTTTTCTTCATATTCACAGCTGCATCGTTCGTAAACGTCACCATCGCAATTTCTTCTGCCAAATCAGAAATTGGTTCCAGCTTTTTTCCACATAGAAAAGCCACACGGGATACCATCGAATAAGTTTTTCCGGTTCCTGCACCTGCTTCTACCAACGTGTTCTTTTCGACTGGTGCATGTTCTACCCGATATTGTTGGAAATTAAATGATGTTTTTTCAGAAAGCTCCTTTAGAACGAGTGCCTCCTCTTCCGTATACTCGCCCTCTTCAATTTCAATTTCCTTCTTGCTGACAGATTTGAGTTCCGGAACCCAATAAACCTCCAACTGGAATGTCTTCAAACTATGCGCATCACTTGGTAGGCCTTCTGTATATCCAATCGACAGCGTATTACTGTCGGGTTGAATGTTTTTCTTTTTGAACATAGCATCAAAAAGATTTTTCAATGTTTCAAATTGTTGCCCGTCTTCGACAAAAACAATTCTTTTTGTCCCAGTAAAATAATCTGAAACGATCCATTCTAATGTTCTTTGCGAAGTATCAGCCAGTAGGATAGAAAGGACAGAGTAGTGTTGTTTTTCTTCCTTGTTCACCTGCATATATTCTTCGACGTAAGCTGGTTCCCATGCGCAGCGAAGTTTTCCGACAAGCTCTCTCGTCAGTTCTGCATGAGGAATAAATCTTGCCGTGTTGTACGCAGCGCAGAATTTTGCGGTCAGCATGTCTGCATTTTCCAAATCTTCCTTGCAAAGTGTGAAATCGTTCTCCGAAACAATATCCAAATGCTGTTCATGGTACTCCTGTCGGCTAATAAACGGATAGCACACCAGATCCATTACAATCGGGCTGACATTGTATTTCCGTACAATCTTGTTAAGCAATTCAAACCGGTAAGCACGAGCCTGTTTTTTGGGAGACTTCTGCGGTTGATCATATCCGTCCATGAGGATGTTGTCTACACCAAGTACCGTCACCTTGTCTGCCAACCACCCTTTTACTTCAACCACAAAGATGCCCATGCCCTCCCACAGAATGCAGAAGTCAAACTCACGGCCATTGATTTCGCGATTGTTGTAGACAATCGCCTCCATTGGCAGAAGTTTTTGAAAGCTTTCCCAGGTTTTTGCTTCGCCATGAAAAGATGGCTTATCATCGATCATTTTAGCCACAGTGCATTCTCCTAACAAACTTTCATTATCTTCGGATGTTGTTTCTACGAATCAGCGTATTTTATTCACCCTCAACACATTCTATAAAAATCATTATATCAGTTCATACACCTTACTTCAATTGACAGTGTTACAAATAATGCCATCTATTTCTGTTGATTTCCCAGAAACGATCTTTTCTACTCATTCATAATATTTCTCATGAAAGTCATCTGCTATTTTCCGGAAACGAGCCGGTTCATTTCTGAACAGTTCATACGTCTTGTAAAAAAGGCTGCTCGCTCCAGATAGACCACTCCTGCCCTGTGTTACAACATAGTGAATACAGCCAATTTGCATTTTTAGACCATTAAGATTTCTAAATTTTTCATCTACAACAAGACCAAGCTGGTTTGCTCGGTTATGATATGCTTTCGATATTTCTGACAGCTTTTCTTCCGGAATCGATAGTGATGCACCATTTTTGAAATACACATCAAACAATGCAACTGCCTCTTCCAACTCCCATTGTACTCGAATCACTCCAGTCACTCCAATCAAAGATTATTTTCATATGCTTTTATTCTATCATACTCAAGCTAAAAACAAAATAGAGGCCACTAAATGAATACTCTAACATTGATACCTGTAGCTGTGATTTTCTTCTAGGGTGTATAATCTTTCAGAACCAACACAATTGTAGACCAATTAAGCAAAGTCAATAGCACAGGTAGCCAATAAGAACGAAATCGAACGGTTTGAGTTCGGTATTCATCGCTTATAGCCCTGCCATCGCTTACACCAAGTAAAGAACAATGGCAGTGAAAGATGCCAAATTCAAATTTTTCGTATACCAAATAAGGCCCTGTGTTTGTTTCAGGGCTTGAATCTCTCAAAAACTTCAGGCTGCTTTTACAAATCCCTGTTCAACAGCATGCTGCTCTGGCGTTTTCAGTTCGAAGGGCATCTGGTCACGCAAGACTGCAAAGACTATAAAGACCAGTTTGTGCATTGACGCTGCTTGAGCAACCTTTGCCGGTTTGTTTTTACATTTCTTTTCATAATAACTGAGCAGTACAGGGTTCGCTGCAGAGTCCTTTCCGCGCTTACAAATCGAATTAACCACTCCCATGTGAAGTGCAGCTCTTGCATAGGGAAAGCCACGTTTTGAGAGCTTGTTCTTTGTTCCTCTGAATGATCCGGATTGCCGCTCTGTTGGGTCTAAACCCAAATATGCTGCAAGCTGTTTCGGCTTCTTGAACAACGAGATATCTCCGATTTCTCCTAGTAAAAAGGCTGCCGAATGACTACCAACACCAGAGATGCTTTGCAGCAAAGAAACGTTGTTTCGCATTTCTTTTATCTGAGCCAGCAAATTATCTATTGCGGTTTCTATTTGAAGCACACTTTCGGACAAGGTACGAAGCATTTGAATGGTACACACAATGAGTGTTTCATCGGCACATGAATGAATCCCCAATGTCTGCGCTTTTTGCGCTGCGGAGATTAGCAATCCAGCTTTCTTTTTAGCAAAACTATAACCAGACTTGCTTGCAGCAGCAATCACTTCAACTAGTTCTGATTCTTCCTCTACAAACAAAATGGTCGGCGTTGGAAAACGTACAAGTACAGCGCAAGAAGTGACGCCTCCCACATCGGAAAAGACCTTATTATAACCCGGAAAGGTCTGATCCAAAAGGGCTGTTAATCGGTTTTTATAACTCGAAACGTCGTTCAACAATTCCGCACGATGTCTGCAGAGCTGGCGTAGCGCACGCGTTGCCGTTTGAGGAATTTGGGAAGGACGCAATGTCTTTGTTCGATACATCATTGCCAGTTTGAAGGCATCCACACGATCGGTTTTCCTCTTTCTGATAGAGAAGTCCTTCATCGAATTGCTTTGAAGTGGATTCACCACGATCACGTCATATCCATGCTCTGAGAAAAATTGAAAGAGGATCAAATGGTAGTGTGAGGTGGACTCCATCACAATAACAGGCTTACTGAAAAAAAGCCGCTCAGCCTTTTGGAGTAGGGCGTTTGCTCGATTTATCGATGTTTCGTCGTGATAAATCTTTTCTTGCGCAAAGATTTTGTTGTCTGGCGACAAAATGCACATATCACTGAATCGTTTGCTGACATCAATTCCAGCTACCGGACAATAACTCATATACACCTCTCCTTTCAGGGCAGTTTCGCTTCTTCGCAAAAGTAACAGGCGCGTTGTTGACACGGGTAACGGTTGTGCCGACCCAACCAATCAAAACATTGAATCTTTTACGAAGCGAACGAATGGTCTACGCTGTTAGTAATTCCTGAATGGAAACCAAGCAGTTTTGCCACTTTCAGCCCCAGTTAGTACTTCAATATTACTATGTTTTGGAAATCGGCACAACCACATAACCGTCTTTGATAAAACTATTTTTGTTTCATCGATGACATTGTACTGGCAAGCAGTGCAGACGTATATACATCTGCTTATTTTGCGTTGCAAAACGCTTGTTGGGGAATGCCCCAAGCCCCTTTGATCTGCATTTCCCAATGCAGGCTGCGCATCCCTTCGGGACGCTTTTTACCCGGTGATGTGCTCTGGGTCGTTCAAAACTTGCATGAGGTGAGAAGCGGCTTCTGCAAGGGAATCGTACTTCATCTGTTCAGGAACTGGCGTTTCCAGAAGAGAAACGCCCCACACCTGCATACAGTCCGCAAGTTCTTTCTGTGCCTGCAATGCTGCCGCCTTACGCACATCCGGGGTGGTTTCTGTATCCAGAACGTAGGCTGTGGAGTATTTTCCGTTGCGATCTTCCGTCAACTGCACCATGGAGTAGTGCTCATTCCAAAAGCGGCAGAAGCGAACCCTGCCGCCGATATTCTCCATGTCATGGCACAGTTCTTCTTCGCTGCTCCATTGTGGAGTCTCGGACAAAATGCCATTCAGTTCCGAAAGAGCCAGCCATTCTTCCGCCGATAGCTCTCCATGCAGGCATTCACGTTTTAGATTATTCTGCCAATATGGGCTCAACTTTCCATTCCGGGCATCTTCCATTGCTTCTTCGATATTGGGTAGGATTGTCATGTCGTTCACCTCAAATACTCGCTATTAGCGTTATGTGCACGCTTATAGTGTTGATTATAGACTATTTGAGGGCAAAAAGAAAGAGCGTCAGCACGTTTGCTGCGCTCCTTGACATAGGTGTTATTTTGTGATATAGGGGATATTGTCGGTGTATGCATTCAGGATGTCAATGGCAGCTTTCTTCTGCCCCGGTGTGAGCTGGCTCAGCTTTCTGCTCAGTTCGTCATCTGCCACATGGGATGCGGATGGAACGGAATCACGGATCAGCACATCAGCAGATACGTCCAACACCTCCACGATTCGGATAAAGGTTTCCAGTTTGGGGATTTTTACTCCGCGCTCTAAATCTCCAACATAATTTGCTGACAAATCGACCCGTTCTGCAAACTGTTCAATCGTCCAGCCTTTTTCCTTGCGCTGTTCTCGTATTCGTTGACCCAAAAGCGTATTCATAGCGACCTCACATTCTAATTGTGTTTGTTGCACACCAATAGCATACCTGTCGCATTTTTTGTTATACACAATCAGTCAGCATTTATTCAACGCCAGTCGGGCGCTTTTAAGACAGAAAATTTCTGTGCTTATCTTTGGTCAAAAAGGCAATGGTCTTTTGAGGCAGCACATGGTACAATAACAAGCGTTGTGTCGTTTGCACATGACCGAAGATAAAAGATAGGAGCTGCTGAACGTGGATACGATCTGTCTGCTGCCCGGTGAGGAACGCTGCGTTAATTTTCGAGATGTCAATGGAATCCCGAAGGTACACTACACTTACTGCTCTTTCCGTGGCAGGCTTTTCAATTGCACCTGCTGCACAAAGGATGAAGCGCAACGGCTGTGTGAAGATTGGCTTGTAAAACAGGACCGCTGCTATATAAACTAAAAAGCCTCCGAGGACACCTCCCAAACGGGAAGATTCCTCGACGGTTCGCTATAACAATATAATAAAGGAGCCAGCCAGCGTAGATCACACTACGCCAGCTGGCTCCTGTTTTCATTTAACTGCGTTTTCCTCTTCCACAACGACCTGTTCCGCGCATTTCGTTGCACTGGCATAGGCAAAATACCGCACCTTGCGGCTGTACTTTCGGGCAAGGTCAATAATGATGTTGTAACCGCATCATAATCACCGGTCGCAATTCTCGCACAGAATTTTTTGCGATTACCGGGTTCAAAATCTTTTTTGCTGGTGACCAGCAGCTTTGCATTGGGGTATCTCCTTCCAGCAGTTTCAATGCGTGCCAGCGGTAGTTGATCAGATTAGGACAACAGTGCTTCAGCTCCAACATGATCTGGTCGATCTTGTCCTCAATCTCATCGGAATAGACCATGGCATACTCTGAATGATGATCATGTTGATGCTTAAACAGTGCTAAAAAAGGTTCTGACATTGAAGCACAACTCCATGTCAGAACCCATTTATTTCACAAATTATTTTTTGGGGTTGCGTCGCCCGGTGTTTTCCGAGCCACGAACTTCCTCATGGTAAAAGTAATCCACAATGACCGGGTGCCCAGGCTCTGCTCGTCCGTAGGGCAGCTCGTTGTCCACGAAGGGACAGTTGTTTTCTTTCGCCAGCCGTTCCGCTTGATCCTCCAAACCACGGAAGTAGCTTCTGTCTCCCTTGTTGTAGATAGCGTCGTACAGCGGAACCAAGTCAGGATATTTTTTACAAATATAGTCCATGATGTCTTTTTTGAATCCGCCTCGCAGATTTAGATTTTCTAACCATATCAGGTCGCATTGATTTCTGACCTGATGGAAGATAGCCTCAAAATCCGTGATACCCGGAAAGACAGGGGCAATAAAGCAGACGGTGCGAATGCCCGCATCATAGATCTGCTTCATGGCCTCCAGCCGTCGCTTGATGCTGACGGCATCGTCCATATCATTTTTAAAGCCTTCGTCTAATGTATTGATCGACCAAGAGACCGTGACCTTTCCCAATTTTTTCAGAAGGTCGATGTCACGGATTACCAAGTCCGACTTGGTACAGATGAGAATTTCTGCCTCACTGCCCCGGAGTTGTTCAAGAAGCTTTCGGGTGTTCTGAAACTGAGCCTCCTGGGGCAGATAGCCATCGGTCACTGAACCGATAACTACGCGCTGCCCTTTGTACTTTTGCGGATTTTTGATTGCTGGCCAATGTTTCACATCCAGGAATGTACCCCACGGTTCGGTGTGCCCGGTAAATCGCTTCATAAACGAGGCGTAGCAGTATTTGCAGCCATGGGTACAGCCCACATAAGGATTGACGGAATAGCCTCCCACCGGCAGGGTGGATTTTGTCATAATATTTTTGGTTTCTGCATCCTGAATCAGAATGCTGCTCTCTTTTACTTCCGCCATGTCTTCTGTTCCTCCAATACCCGGTAAAAAGCCGGGGGAAATTCTTGTACCATCTGTGCCTCTCCCATGATAGGAAGCAGATCTTCCTTCATAAATACAGGGATGCCAAGCGCATGGGCCTGATGTGTCAGGTTCCACACCCATTCCGGTTTCGATACGGCTTTGCCCTTCCTATGTCCGGTCTCAGTCCCAATGACGATCCACTCAATTCCGGTAAGGTCTACCATGCCAACCTCATCAAACATAGGTTCAAAGGTCACATGATAGTGTCCGCCATGGATATGCTTCCGCAAAGTCTGGATACGGTTTTTCTCTTTACTGGAGGTAACAGTTACACCAAACCACGCATTCTCTAGGGTAGTGGAAAACACAATATCTTCCGGTCGCTTGGTCAAAAACAGATATTGATGCTGCGGATTTTCAGTCATCTTGTCAAATATCTGTTCCCGCCACTCTGTATTCCAGTGGGAAAAATCGCTCATGCCGGCGAGCAGAAAATTCTGTGGGCGCTTTTTCTCCATCAGCCGCAGCTTATTTGGAAAAAACTCTGGCTTTTCAAAGTCGTCGATCATGTGAAACCGGCGGACATTATTTCTGGCGTAGCAGTAGCTGCAACCGATCGTACAGCCGATCACCAGATTCATGTTCTGAATACAGTCTTTAATACAAACAGCCACCGCTGATGCCTCCTTACCGTTTTAAGATTTAGCCTTCTGCCGCAGGTGCAACTTTCCCGAAGCCGTTCCAGGCATGCAGGCCCTTCTTGTCCTCATCGCCCAGGAACTTGTCCACCTGACAGATGTGCAGGATATGGTCGCCTACCTCCACTGACTGCTGCAAGGTAGCCACCATCGCCAGCCGGGTGTCCGCCGGAATCTGGATGTCGCTGCCCTCCACAGCCATCATCTCGATGTTGTTGGCGGCCACCTTGTCGGTCTCGGCACCGGTAGACGCTCCGCAGGCCATTACTGCGCCAGCCAGACTCTCACCGGGAACAGTGACGATGACTTTGCCAGTCTCGCGCACACGCTTGCCGGTGTGGGACTGTTTTCCAGTGGCGAAGCCCACCATAGGCGGATTGAAGGAGAGGTAAGACACAAAGCAAATGGGAGCCAGGTTCGTAGAACCATCCTCCTTTTTAGAGCAGATCAGTGTCAGCGGATTGGGGGAGGTCAAAACAGTAGCCTCCATAATGTTCAGTTCTTTCATAAAATTCAGACCTTTCCAAGAAATTTCAGTCGTTGACTGCATGGTCAACCAGTGATATATTTATTATATCTGATAGCAATTTTTGTTCAAGTACGCAAATTATTTGTACCTGGTATCAAAAAATATACCGCAAAAGACGAGGAACGATCCAATTATGACTTATGAAGAATTCAAAGAAAAGGTTGGCAGTGTCATTCTAACCGACGAGGGAAACTGCCCGGTCACGCCGGTGGTTCAAATGCTGCAGGGCAAATGGAAACTCCAAATTCTCTATGAACTGTGCATCAAGTGCCCCATGCGGTTTGGGGAACTGAAAAAAGTTCTCAAATCCATTACCAATACAGCTCTGACCAACGCCCTGAAGGAACTGGAAGCGGACGAATTGGTTCAGCGTATCCAATATAATGAAATGCCTCTGCGAGTGGAGTACTCCCTCACCGAGAAAGGGCGGGACCTGCTGCCGGTCTTTTACGCCATTTCCCAATGGGGAATGAAATATATACCATGATTCTAACTATATTAATATCTGCATGATAATAGTCGGGAGGCATTGACAATTTGAGTCAACTTCCCGGCTTTTTTATGCATTCTCTACTGCTGCAAAGGATTCAGGAAGCAACCTGATTCATGAGAGTTGATAACTCCCACTGCCTGCAAATAGGCATAGATGATTATGGTCCCCACAAACTTCATAGTCATTTTGAACCTGCTCCGAAATCGTCATGCCTCGCACGCCTCCCAGAGAGCAGGCAGCAGCTCATCCAGCCGCCCGTCCAGTCCGAAGGACTTCTCTTTGATATTGTCCACAATGTAGATCTCCCCCAGATTGATGGTCACATAAGTGGCATTTGGCTCGCTGGCCACCAAGCGCATCATCGGAGCCTTGATCAGCTGATTGCGCCAGCCAATGCCCAGCTCCAGAACCACCAGTTTCTTCCCGTGGTAGGTTTTCAGAAAGTTTTGGAACCGTGCCTGAGCAGCGGTATCCAGAATCATTCTCTGACCCGCGCCCATGTGGATATCCATGGGACCTCCGCACTTGGGACAACGCGGCACCAACTCTGTAGGCACATGGCCGCCCTGTTCGGCAGCCGATAATTTTTCGGCCACCTCTAAACTTGAATAGAGGGTGTCGTGGCAGGGGCGGGCACACTGCATCGTAAACCAGTTGCCCTCGATCTCATAGATTTTCGTCGGATCGAAGCCACACCGTTCAAAGTGACCTTCTCCGTTTGATGTGACGACAAAGTAATCTTTCTCTCCCACAATGGCCTTCAAATCGTTCATCACCGGCGTAGGCTGGTACTGCCCGCAGTAATGATGGATGAGCCGGGCCCAGAAGGCCCACTTTTCCTCCTCGCTGGGCCATCCGGCCATCATGCCCTGCAAAATACAACGTAAGCCGTATTTTTGTTTGAAATCTCCAAACAATTCATCAAAGGCTGCATTATCTGCAAACAAATGCAATCCTTCGGTGATGGACAGGCCGTTACTGGCCCCGATCAAGATAGCGTCCGCTTCTCTGAATTTTTCCGCAATAGGGTTCCAATCAATCATATTCGTTCGCTCCTTTCTATTTTATGGTTGCTGCGATGGATCGCACCTGTCGGAGGGCAGCTAGGGTTTCCGCCAAATCTCCTTGCAGATACAGGCTGCGTTCCCGCAGATGCTCTGGACTATGAGATGCCTCTCGATTAAGACATGCATAAAAGACGTTTTCGTTTTTGGCAGTAAGTTCCCAGAAGGGCAATTTGATGATGCTGGGTGTCATCTCACCCACGCCAAGTTCCAACAGCAGGACTTTTTTGTCGGACTGATCCATTATCCAGTGTCGCAGGAATCTATGGTAGCGATGCAGACTATCCTGCCAGAAGGTTCCCTCCAGGAAGGTATCATCTCGTACCCAGGGCACCAGCATCCGTCCGCAATCCGGGCAACGAGGAACAGACTCCTCCGGCAGGCGAACGCCTACCAAGCAACCAGTCAGTTCCTTCACCAGCTCGCGGTTTTCCCCAATATCATCCCGGCAGGGCTGGCTGCATTGGCAGTAGCTAAAGTCTCCCTGAAAGGCGCAAATTTGTTTCTGGGAAAATACTCGAAAAAACTGCTGATCCACATTGGTGGTCAGAACAAAAGCAGGTTTGTCCGCAATAAGCGCTTGCAGGTCCAGATAGGGCTGCCCAGTAGGGGCTTCCCACATGAAGCGGATATATTGACTGTAATATCTCCACTGCTCTCCATAGCTGGAAAAGCAATGGTAGAATCCAGCCAGCGGAGAGGTAAAGCCATACTGTTCGCGAAAGGGAGCCAATGCCTCCGAAAGTGCCGGGGACCAATGGTAGTGGTCGTATCCAGCCGCGCTTGACAGGCCGGAGCCACCTCCGATCACAACAGCATCTGCTTGATCAATACGCTCGGCAAGTTCTTGAAGCACCGCTTGGTTTCCAACCCTCATCGATCGTTATCTCCGCTGTCCATGGTATCCCGTGCATCCCGCAGCACTTGAGCAATGTCGGCCACAATGGTCATGCCCTTGTCCTCCAACTGCTTGGGCAGGAAGTCATACTTGTTGTTGACAGCAATATATCGAGCATGGGGAAAGCTGAGGGTCATGTTCCAGAAAGGTTCTTGGATAAACATGGGAGTCATTCGGCCCACGCCCAGCTCCAGGAACAGAATTTTGCTGCCTTTGTGTTCCAGCACATAGCGAGAAATTTTTTCGTACTGTTCTTCGTATTTCTTTCCTTGCAGAAAATTCCCATATCCTCGCACCCAGGGGAATGCCTCACCGCCGCAGTGGGGGCACCGGGGAATGAGATCCGTAGGAATCTTCGTGCCATCCCCCATAGCGGCTACCATATCAGCCACCGGCTTTACCGCATCCCAAGTGTCATCGGTACAACAGGCGGCACACTGGAAGAACCGGTGATCTCCCTGGATCTCTGCCACCTTCTCCTCCGGGTAGAGTTTGACAAACTGGGTATCCTGGTTCGTGGTGAGGATGAAGAAGTCCTTACCTTTCAGCAAAGCGTCTAAATCCAAATAGGAATGACGCACAGGTGCGGTCTGGGTGGTGTGAAGGAAGGTGGCGAGATACCCCCAATACTCTTCCCTTGTCTTCCAGGGGTGCATCATCCCTGCAAAAGCACCTTTGAAGTGGTACTTCTCAGCAAAAGGCCGGAAGTATTTGCGGTAGGAGTCGTTGTCCTCGTAGTAAAAATCTCCACCACCGGCAGTGGACAGGCCGGAGGCCCCGCCCACTACCACACAGTCAGCTTCCTTTACCTCCTGTACCAAACGATGGATCTGTTCGCTATACGGCAGCGGCTTTTTGTCAGTCAGCTGATAAGGCGTACTGCCGGAAGCATAGATAGGATAGTGCCTGGAATAATTCATCTGGGTCTGCATGACCAAATCATCATAGAAGTTCATTTTCACCATTCCTTTCAAGTGGGTGTTATTTTTATCCTTACTTCAAATTATTTTAGCATCCTCTTGCGTCACTGTCAATATGCTGTTATAATAAAAATAACATCAAAGTGAAAAAGGAGATCAGGCCATGAAATATCCCACCCGCCTTAGCGATGCTGTTCATATTCTGGCTTTTATCGCTCTGTACCCAGACTGCGACCTGACCAGTGACAAGCTGGCAGAGAGCATTCAGACGAATCCTGCCTATGTGCGCCAGCTCATGTCCGCCCTGCGGAAGGGTGGACTGCTGGTCAGCGTGAAGGGACATCCCCGACCTGCTCTGGCTCGTGAGCCGGAGAAAATCACTCTGCTGGATGCCTATCGGGCAGTAGAGGGCAACAAGCCCCTGCTCCATCAGGACATCCACACCAATCCTGCCTGTGGCGTGGGTGTAAATATCCAACTGGTGCTGCGGGATTTTTACTTGGACATTCAAAAAACAGCGGAACAAAGAATGCAAGAAATCACGCTGAAAGATGTGCTGAAACAATATCACATGAAGTTAGAAGGGATGCTCTTGCAGCGTTTATGACAGATTGATTCTCAGAAACTCTTCCATAAAAAACGGTCAAGAATTGCTGCCCTATATACAAAAAAGCCGCCGAGGACACCTCCACAATGGGAAGAGTCCTCGACGGTATTCGCTTATCGGGTATGCTGCGGTCGGAGATTGCTCTTGTCCTCCGCAAAGAACAACTCCACATTTTTCTGTGCTTTCATCAACTCCTGCATCTCGTCCCGTGCTTTGCGATAGTCTGGATAGGCTGCTTTTTTCTTGATCAGCAGTTCGGCATATTCTGCATCCAACTCCTTGACCTTCGGCAGCTTCTGCAGTCCGGCTTCGTCAAAGGCAGCTTTCGCCGCCTTATGCAGAGTGATTTCCTCCCGGTGGGCTTCCAAAAACTTTTTACTGTACCCTGACTTGCGGTAGGCATCATAGACCGGACGGGTCTTGGCATAATTGATGATGCAATCACGTCACTTTTCTGTCTGCGCCCGGTAACAAGTTCGTACTGTCGCTTGGACAGCATAAATTCTTCATCTGCCGTCAGGGCGCTACAAGCATAGCTGCTTACAAGCTGCCCCTGCTCCGTTTTATCCGGGTTTTGTGCATAGTCGGTGCGGCTTTTCAAGCAAGCCGCAACAGACTTTCCCTTGTTTTTATGCAGCGCAATCAGCCGTGTTGCTGCCACTTCAAACCACCCCCCATAAAGAAAAAAGCCGCCCGAAGGCGGCATATCATCCATCAGGATTGACGGAACAACTTTTCAAGATCAGCGGCACCGGCCAGATACATTGCCTGATATCGTACGCTTTCCAGCTCATTGCAGATCTCATCCAGCTGAAGATACTGCTTCCATGCTGCTTCGCCCACCATTTTCCGGTGTGCGTCTTCCGCTGCCAGTTTTTTCTGCAGGAGTTCGTGATACCGTGCATTGCTTCCCAATTCATCCCGAAAAAGCGTTGCCTCACGGTCATTGAAATAATCCAGCATTTTATCTTTATCCATCGTTTCCTCCATTACAGTTCCGTAAGCCATTCGCTGAATCGCTCGACGGCTTCCACAAACGCCGTTCCTGCCACGATGAGCAAAAAGCACCCGAACTCTGCCACAAAAAGGATCAGGAACTGCGTCCATTCCCTACAATAAAGAGTATAAAGTCCGCAGCCAAAAATATACAGCATCGGCAGTGCCAGCACAAACGCCGACAGGTTCAGCGTCCATTTCAGCATCAGCGCAGGGAAAGCAGTAATCAGCCAAAACGGGAAAACGATCATCTTAAAAACGAACCTCATATCAAGCACCTGCTTTTCAACTTTATTATAAAGGCATCTCCACACCCCTTGCAAGGATGTCAATCGATATGTAATCCGCAGCTCCCCTCTGCGGAAAAAAGTTAAAGTTCAGACAGTTTGGAAAGAATCTGTTTTCCGATGCCAATCAGCTCGTCCAGCCGATGCCGCAAATCTTCAATGTCTGCAGCATAAAGCTGATTGCTTTCATTCACACGTTTTGCCACCTGCTTCAGATTGTTGCTGCAATTCTGAATCAGGTACGACATCCGGCGCAGCTGCGGCAGGTCAAGGTTCAGACAATAACCATCCAATGCCATTTTGCGGATATACGCACTCAGACTGCGGATGCCCATGCCATACATCTTTTCGTAAATCCGATTCTTTTCGGTTTTTGTGATGCGCAGGATCAAAATCTCGTCCCTTTTTTCTCTCATCGGGCATCACCATCCCGGTCCGAGTAGCTGCGGAACGGCTTGACCGGTTCCTCCTTATCCGACTTTTCGTTCAGGGCGGCCAGCACGGAAGGGCGCGCAGATTCCTCATCCGGCGTTTCTTCCATCTCCGGCTCGTGATGTTTTTCGTCCACATCCAGCTGTGCATTCAGTTCAGCCAGCCGTGCAGATTTTTGTGCCAGTTCTTCTTCCTGCGGAAAGGGCTTTTCCACTTCTGCCTGTGCCGCCGTCTGCTGCTGCAGCAGATTCTCCAGTCGGTTTTCTGCATTGGCAATGCGCTCGTCAAAACCGGCCAGCAGGTTGTCCAGTCGGGTGATATTGCCGTGCGGGTCGGCACCAAGTGCCACCGGATAAATCGCCTTGCCTTTCAGCACCGCCTGCTGCTCGTTCCGGACCGGCTCATAGCGCACCGAAAGCTCAAAGCCGCGGTACTCGCCCAGCACAACAGGCTCTGTATCGGGAAGTTCTTTTGCCGCCAGAATCAACCGTTCACCGGCAGTCTTTTTGTCATCGAACATCATGCCCTTGATGGTCATCCCGCAGAAGTTTTCCTTGTCCTGCGGATGGGCCGCAGCTGTTTCCGCATCGGTTTTCAGTGCGGAAATATGCGCTCTCTGCTGCTGAATATCTGCCGGGAACTGCGTCAGCAATTTGTCTTCCAGACGATATTTCTGGCTCTGATAATGGCTTTTTCAATTCGTTCATCGGAGAGCGTCAGCTGTACCTCGCTGTCATCAATGACCAGCACCCGGTCAAGGTCTGCGCCGGCTTCGATCAGGCGAGGCTTGACCGTATCGCCCAGACCGTCCTCGGCGGTCTGGTAGATCACGTTGAAGGGTTCCATGTGCTCCATGTTGGGCAGCAGCTTTCCGTTGGTGCAGGCAGCGGCAAGGTGCATAAACAAACAGCGGCCCCGCAGACCTTTTTCAAAGTCTGCGGGGCCTTGTGCTG
>ERZ791865.911-NODE-911-length-34855-cov-6.820086_pt1 | contig 34855 bp, 29 predicted proteins | sample MGYA00509942_ERZ791865 | MGnify/ENA primary metagenome ERZ791865 (study PRJEB30046, sample SAMN00792098) | human gut metagenome | study: EMG produced TPA metagenomics assembly of the A metagenome-wide association study of gut microbiota in type 2...
ATTTTGTGATGAATGCAGTCACCAACCCGTACTCGCCGTTGCCTGCGTGGTTGCCCTTGTCGTGGGCATTGTGGCTGCCCGCGGCGGAGTGGGCTCCTTGCTCCCGGATAACGCCGGTTCTGGCAGCGGCAATGAGCCCGCGACCCAGGGAGCGAGCGAATCGCAGGGTGCGGAGCAGGGTGCCCAGGCCACGGGCTCCCAGAACGACGGCAACATCGTGATGACGCTTGGCGGCAGTGCAGACACCTACGTCAAGCGTGGCGAGGGCTACGTGGACGGCGGCTGCTATGCGCACGACCGCACGGACGGCATGATCACGGACAAGGTCACGGCCTCGGGGGAGGTCGATACCACGACGCTGGGAGACTATACCGTGACGTATACCGTCGAGGACTCCGCGGGCATGGTGGCCACAGCCACGCGGATCGTGCACGTGGTAGACGACGTTGATGGCGGCTGGGACGACGACGGCATTTCGGTCTTCATGTACCACGACGTCTACGATGCGGCAAACCCTCCCGAAGGTGCCTCGAGCGACCAGAACCTCATCTCGACCACCCTGCTTGACCAGCAGCTCTCTTGGCTCAACGAGAACGGCTACTACTTCCCGTCGTGGGCCGAGGTGCGTGCCTACATCGAGGGTGGCCACTCGCTGCCGGCAAAGTCGGTGGTGCTCACCTTCGACGACGGCTCCGAGGGCTTCCTCACCTATGCGATTCCGCTGCTCGAGAACTACAAAATCCCTGCTACCTCGTTTGTTATCTGCAGCGACAGTGATATCCAGGACAAGCTCTCGAACTACGCCAGCCCCTACGTGGACTTCCAGTCGCACTCGTACGACCTGCATCGGGCGGGCACCTCGGGCAAGGGCCATGGCGGGCGCATCTACGACCTTACTTCCGACGAGGTCGCCGAGGACCTCAAGCAGTCCGCGGACATCCTCAAGACGAGCGATGCCTTTGCCTATCCGTTTGGCGACGTCTCCGACGCGGCGCCTGCAGGGGTGGAGCAGGCCGGTTTCCTTCTTGCGTTCACCACGCAGTACGGGCAAGTGCATCCGGGTGACGATCCCATGCAGCTCAAGCGCATGCGCGTGTTTGGCACCTACGAGCTGGGAAGCTTCGAGTATCAGGCAGCACATGGCGTAGGGTAGCGCACCGCTCCCGCGTGCCGGGGGCCTTCAAGCTACATGTCAGTGTGCCGAAACTTGCGCGGCGACGGCTTGTGGGCCGCTGCGCCTCGGTATCATCAGAATGTAGGCGGCGCGCCCTTCTCGGCGCGTCGCATCGTTTGGGGCCAGCTGCCCCGATGGGGGCGGGGGTCTCTCATGGCGTTGTTTGACAGGAAGCCAAAGGGTGCTCGCGTGGCCGCCGGGGCCGTGCACGTGCCTCCCACGGCATCGCGGCATGATGGCAACACGGCCGGTCGCGATGGACGCCGGTGCGCGGCGAGTGCATCTCCCGCTGCGCCTGCGGAGCGCCAGGCTGCTCCCGCCCGGCGCGTGTCAACGGGATCTCCGTACGAGACGGGCAGCTACGGCGCCATTGACGCACGCGATGCAGAGGCGCAGGTCTACGCAAGGCGCCGTCGCGAGCAGGCGCGGCGCGACACGCTACGTGTTGTGGCGATTGCTGTTGTGGCCGTGGTGGTGCTTATCGTTGTGTTGGTGGTCGCAGGCGTGCTGGGGTAGGCGGCCGTTAGTCGAGTGGGCTTCTCGGCTAGTGGTGCCTGGCGAAGGAGCTTGCCGTGGAGGGCTGGGCCAGAAACGTCTGTGACATGGCAGATATGGCAACTATTACCAGCGCGCAGGCCACAATGATGAGCAGCACGTAGATGAGGGTGCGGTTGTCGACGTGACCGACATTGGACACCAGCTGAGAGAAGTGCGACGGCTTGTGCTTTGATGCGGGGGATGACGCGGAGTCCTTGCCCTGGCCAGCATGCATCTGGCTCTCTGTTTCAAGCCCCATCGTGACTTCCTCATCCCCCTGAAAAATCCCCTTGGGCCACAGTATGCGACAAATGAGCTTTCAGCTGCCTTACTCTTTCAAGTTCCCTTGGGATTCTCACGGAGGTCGATGGCGGAGGGCGGCCGAACTGGGGCGGGTTCCGATGTCCCCGGTCATCGGCGCGGAATACGTGCCACCTGTGCGTTCTGCCGGTCTAGCGCGCTTCTCGTCCAGTGCGGCTCTCGCTCCGGGTGTCTCTCGGCCTGCGTGTCTCGTCCCGTGCGACCCTCGATTAGTGTGCCACTCGGCCAGCATGGCCCTTGATTATTGCGCGAAAAAGCTGGCTTGTTGAGAGTTTCCGCAGTTGAGGCTTTTTCACCCAGGAATAACGTTCAATAATTGCGGGCGAGAGCCGCGTCCCAGAACCGCTGCCTAGAGGTTGTGGGCTAGGACTGCGTCCCAGAACCGCCGCCGGCGCCATGCGGCAACCAAAAAGCCACGTGCGTCGTGTAAGAGAAACAACCAGCTTGCAAGAGGGACGCGCTCGTCGCGCCTGCGAGACCCTACGCTGCGAGGTTGCTAGCGGAGCGGCTCCCTGCAAGGCGACGGCTGGTCTTCTCGGCGCCACGGCGCTTGCCGGCAACCTCGCAGAAGATGGCGCCTCCCAGGATGAGCGCCGTACCGGCAACGTTCGCGGGCGTGAGCGCCTCGCCGAGAATGAGCGCCGAGAGAATCACGGCAGAAAGAGGCTCAAGATAGCCCCACACCGAGACGCGCTGCACGGGCAGCTGGCCCATAGCGGAGAAGTACAGGTAGCAGCCAAGGCCCGTGTTCACCAGGCCCAGGCAGAGAATGGCGGGCCAGTTTGCCGAGAGGGGCACGGCAAGCTCGGAGCCGTGGGCGACAAGCGCAAACACGGCGACGGCGGCAAAGCTTGCAACCAGCTGGATTGCAGAGGCCTCAATGCCGGCTACGGCGTTGGACGCGCGCTTGCTGCAGATGACCATCACCGCGTACATGGCGGCCGACATGCCGCCGCACACAAGCCCCCACGGCGAGAGCGCCACGCCCTGGCCCTGCGCCACCACGAGAAACGCACCGCAGATTACGGCAGCAAAGCCCAGCAGCTTGGCAGGGGTGAGCCGCTCGTGGAAGAGGACGGGCGAGAGCGCCATCACAATGACTGGTCCGCAGTAGTAGGCGAGAGATGCAATGCCTACGCCAATGAGCTTGTAGGCCTCAAAGAGAAAGATCCAGCCCACGCCCAGCGCCGCGCCGGAAGCGGCAAGGTAGGCGGCGTCGCGCGGGTGGTCGAGAAACGCGGGACGCTTGCGGGCGCCCAGCACGATGAGGGCAAGCAGCGTGCCTCCGAGCAGGGTGCGGAGCAGGACAATCTGCCAGCTGGGAAGCGAGATCTGGCTAGCAATGATGCCGTTCGAGCCAAAGACGAGCAGTGACAGCAGGTACTTCCTCGACGCGCGCGACATGCATGACCTCCCATGGCCCCTCAATTTCCTCAAACACTTTCGCAGAATGTGTATACTGAGAAGAGCGAATGTTTATCATGAGATACATGACGATTCGTCATGTAATCGGTACCGGCGGCTCGCAGTGCCGCGCCGTGTGCCACGAGGGGGCTCCATGGACGCAAATATCCAGAAGTACCAGGCATTTGTCGAGACCGTGCGCACGGGTAGCTTCACGCGGGCCGCGCGCTCGCTCTCGTACACGCAGTCCGGCGTGAGCCGTATGATCGCCGATCTCGAGCGCGACTGGGGCATGACGCTTCTCGAGCGCAGCCGCGCGGGTGTGACGCTCACCAGTGAGGGGCGCGCGGTGCTGCCCTTCGTGGAGGGCGTGTGCGACGACTACCGTCGCCTGGAGTCGCAGATAGACGACCTCAATGGCCTTGCCGCGGGCAGCATCCGCATAGGGACCTTCTCGTCTGTGGCCACGCACATCCTGCCCAAGGTCATCGGTCGCTTCCAGAAGGACTATCCCGCAATCGAGTACGAGCTGCTTATGGGTGACTATACCGAGATCGACGGCTGGGTGGCGTCCGGCCGCGTGGACTTTGGATTCCTGCCGCGGGCGCCGCGCTACTCGGGGCTCGCCGAGCGCGTGGTGGAGCGAGACGAACTCATGGCGGTGCTCCCAGTGGGCCACCGGCTGGCGGGGGAGGCGTCCGTGCCCGTCTCGGCGCTCTGCGAGGAGCCGTTCATCGTGCTTGAGCGCGGCCAGGACGACGAGATAACCCCCATCTTCGAACGCGCGGGTCTCTCGCCCAACGCACGCTTCTCCACCTGGGACGACTACGCCATCATGTCGATGGTCGAGAGCGGCCTGGGCCTTTCGATCCTTCCCGCACTCATTCTGCGGAGAAACCCCTATGCCATCGTGACCAAGCCGCTCGAGCCAGCAACGTACCGCGACATTCGCGTGGTCTGCCGCGAGGGCGCGCTGCCGCGAGCGGCGCGGCGCTTCCTCGAGTACCTGTGAGCGGATTTTGGTTGCGACTCCCTACTCTCCCGTCACGTCGCGGAACTCCTGCGTGCCGGCATCGGACCAGGAGGTCTTTCCAGATGCGATGACCTCGCCCGTCTCGTGCACGTATGCGTACTCGTCGAGCAGCGCCGCCTCTTCGATCGACCAGCTGCCATAATCCTCCACGGGGCAGCTCTCCAGCGCAAAGAGCGCGCACGCGCCGTTGGCGGACTCGCGGTCGTAGACGAGAATCACGACCTTCTCGCTGTCCTGGCAGAGAATGACCTGCTCATCACCCTTGGCGTTGTACGTCACCTGGTAGCCGTAGCCCTGCGACTTGAGCGCCGCGTCGTAGACGGCTTTGTAGCCCGCGTCTATCTCCTCGGCCTCCTGCTGAGCGACCTCGGAGGATGTGGTGTCTTCATCGGTTGGCGTGGCAGGCGTGTTTGCCTCCGCGTCTGGCAGACCGCCCAGGCTCTCGTCCGCTGCTGCCCGACCTCTCGAGACGCTTCCGTCAAAACCCATGGTCACAAGCTCGTCGCTCTGTTCGGACCCCTTAAGGCGCACCTCGGCGCCCGAGTTCTCCCAGCTCACTTGCCAGCTAGTGGTGCGCACCTGTCCGCCGTCATCCGCGATGCTGGTGTCCACGTGTGAGACTTCGTAGCGGCCCAGCCTGAGGACAAGGCGCGCATCCGCCGGCGAGAAGAACAAGGGCTCGCCAACGGCCTGCAGCTCAAGCGTGAACCTGCCGTCCGGGGAGGTTGACGTGTCAACGGTGCGGACGGCGTAGTTCAGCTCATACGCCAGCGCAACCAAGAGTACCGCCAGCACAACGGTGATTCCGCCTATAACGGCAAGGACGGTCTTTATTACGTGACCGGCTCGGTGCTTTTTGCCGTGGTCGGATGCCATGCTGCCTCCCTCTGCGTTGCGCGGTTACGCACGATGCTAGCAGGACTTTGCCGAGTGACGGCGGGATACAGCCCCTCTTGGGATAGAGTGTCCTTGAGAGGAGGCACCATGGAGGACAAGTTTCTCAAGCTTGCGGGGCTGGCCCTTGTGGCGTTCATTGCCATGGCCGTCGTCTTCCAGATTGCCGAGCAGCTGGGCACCTTCGCGCGTGGCATCGCATGCGCAGCGGGGATCGGCGTGATGGTGGGGTTGCCCCTTTGTGTGCTGCGCACCTTCTTTGGCGCCGATGCGCGCCCCCGGCCCGGCACCTGGAACGGGCTTGTCGCCGTTGTTGCCATCTTTGCGTTCTCGCTGCTCTTCTATGGGATGTCCGGTCAGCTCGACGGCAGCGCCGCGGCAGCCATGATCTTGCTTCCTGGCTTTGTCACACTCTTGGGCATCCTGCGGGGCTGAGCAGAAACCCGTGCGACGCGGCAGGACATTCTCTGCATTGTGCAGAGATTTTGACTGAACTTGACGGAAATTGATTGAAATTGCGAGATAATCATGCCACGCGCGAGGCCCGTACGACGATTCATTGGGGGAGCGTGCGGGTCTCGCGCCTGTATTGCATTACCATGCTGAAAGAGTGGTCTACCAGCTCTGACAGTGCTTCTTGTTTAGCGAGCCGTGGGGGTGGCGCGCATGCTTGCGCGTGAGCGACAGGACATCATCGTTCGGCTCGTGCACGAGCGTGGATCTGTCACCACGCAAGAGCTCATGGCCATGCTTGGCGCCTCCGAGTCGACCATCCGCCGTGACCTCGAGATTCTCGACGAGCAACACCAGCTTGTCCGCGTGCGCGGTGGTGCCACGGCCGCGGTCTCCCGTGCGCGTCTCGTCCTCCATGACGCATCCGTTGCCCAGAAGCGCGACGTCAATACCGTTGCCAAGCGCGCCATCGGCGTCCGAGCGGCCTCGCTCGTTGGTCCGGATGACTTTGTCTACATCGACGCGGGCACCTCGACCATGCAGCTTGCGGAGGCCATCACGCAGACGGAGGCAACGTACTTTACCAACTCGATTCCCCACGCGCAGCTTCTTCTCGCCAAGGGGTGCAAGACCTACCTCCCTGGCGGGATGGTTAAGCCCCTCACGGAGGCGCTGGTGGGGGAGGCAACCATCGCCTCGCTTGAGAATCTCCACTTTACGCTGGGCTTCTGGGGTACCAACGGCATCTCGCGCGAGGCGGGCTTCACAACGCCGGAGTACAGCGAGGCCAAGGTCAAGGAGGTCAGCATGGTGCATACTCTGCGTCGCTACGTGCTGGCCGACCAGAGCAAGTTCGACCAGGTCTCTCTCGTCACCTTTGCGTCCTTCGAGGACGCGACCATACTCACCGACCGGCTCCCGCAAGGCGGGAGCTTTCAGGATGCAGACAACGTCGTGGAAGTGGGGAGCAGCTTATGATCTACACCGTAACGTTCAACCCGTCGCTCGACTACATCGTTCGTCTCGACGACCTTCGCCTGGGCGAGATTAACCGAGTGAACTACGAGCAGGTCCTGCCCGGCGGCAAGGGGATCAACGTCTCCATTGTGCTCTCCAACCTGGGGCACAAGTCCACGGCGCTGGGCTTTGTCGCCGGCTTCACGGGTAGGGAGATTGAGGCGCGCATGAGCGCCTACGGTGCCACCTGCGACTTTATCCAGGTCAAAGAGGGCATGAGCCGCATTAACGTGAAGGCAAAGGCCAAGGAGGAGACGGCGATCAACGGCCTTGGGCCCAAGATCACGCCGCAGGATATCGACGCGCTCTACGCAAAGCTTGATGTCCTTCAGGCCGGAGACCTGCTGGTTATTGCCGGTAACGTACCCTCGATGCTGCCCTCCGACATCTACGAGCGCATCATGAGCCGCCTCGACGGGCGTGGCATCGACATTGTGGTGGACGCTGAGCGCGACCTCCTTGTGAACGTCCTGCCGTACCATCCGTTCCTGGTAAAGCCCAACAACCACGAGCTGGGCGACATCGTTGGCGCCACCATCACGCACCGCGACGAGGTCGAGCCCTACGCGCGCATGCTGCAGGAGCGCGGTGCCAGAAACGTGCTGGTCTCCATGGGCGGCGAGGGCGCCGTCCTGGTTCCCGAGAATGGCGACGTGATCATGAGCGAGGCGCCCAAGGGGACCATGGTCAACACCGTAGGCGCGGGCGATTCGATGGTCGCCGGGTTCCTTACCGGTTGGATTGAGAGCAACGGAGACTACGAGACGGCCTTCAAGATGGGTGTCTGCACGGGCTCTGCCAGCGCGTTCTCGGATAACCTGGCAACGCGCCCCGAGGTCGAGGCCCTGCTTGCAAAGATGACGTCTGTTGGGTATGCCAAGTAGGCTAGGCGATAGCGTTTTCTGGTGGGCGGCCGCCCGTCGTGGCCGCCCACTTGCATCGAAATCCCCCTCGTTACACGATTTTCCTAAGTTTTGCGCTGAACTGCCCTTCGTTACATAGGGTTTGGAGAGACTCCGAAGTATCGAGGTGTCGCGATACTCATCATGTTGTGGTTAGGTTGACCACGACCACAACATGCATACCTCTCTACTTCGCCATCCTTCGAAACTACGTGTAACGAAGGGCAGTTCAGCGCATTTGTTCGCGAATTTGTGTAACGAGGGCGGTGTCGATGCAGGTGGAGCTGTACATCACATTCAGACATCTGAAATTCCTTGCCCCGCTCGTCCAATAGTCGGCCGCACCTCGAGTCCGTCGGTGTAACATCGAAATAACGTGAATTTATTTGCTTTCGAGCAATTTACTTCGAAAGGTGGGCACGGTGGACAAGAACTCCAGCATCTGCATTGTTGGCGGTGGCCCCGCGGGGCTTTCGCTGGCCATGTACCTTGAGAAGAGCGGCTACGACAATTACCGCATCTTTGAGCGCGCAGACCACGTGGGCGGCAAGGCCTTCTCGCCGCTCATGAAGGTCAAGAACGCCAACGGCGAGTGGGAGGACCGCACCATCGAGATGGGCGCGGTCATGGGGTGCGACACCTACTTTGCTGTCCACGAGTGCGAGGAGTTCGGCGGCACCACGCATGAGGACGGTCCCAAGATGGGCCGCAAGTTCATGAACACCGACGGCACGCCGCTCAAGTCCAAAAAGATTGACCTTCTCAAGAAGGTCATGAAGATGAACAAGCTGTCGCGCTTGCTCGACAAGAAGTACAAGGGCTACGACGTCAACGGCCACCGTGGCGTGGCGCAGGGTCGTTACGAGGGCCCGTGCCCCTCGCCGGAGCTCAAGCTTGCGCACATCGAGGGCGAGAACCCCAACCTCAAGGACCTCTCGATGCCCTTCTCGGAGTTCCTCAAGAAGAACGGCTGCGAGGACGCCGAACTGGTCTGGAAGGGCCCCTTCACCTCGTTTGGCTACGGCTACTTTGACGAGATTCCCGCGGCCTACGTCCTCAAGTACCTGGACGCCTTCACCGTGAGGCAGTTCCTCTCTACCGGCAAGCTCTGGACCTGGAAGAACGGCACCCAGTCCATCTGGCAGGGCGTGAACGACCACCTCAAGCACCCGGCCGAGCTCAACAGCACCATCACGTCCATTCGCCGCACGCCCGAGAAGGTCTACGTCACCGTGAATGGTGGCGAGGAGCAGGCCTTTGACAAGCTGGTCATCTGCACGCCGCTGGAGCTCTTCCTGGAGTACGGCGACGCCAACCAGGCCGAGAACGAGCTCTTCTCCAAGATCGTCCACAAGGAGTACTTCACGATGGCCGTGCGCACGGACGAGGACAAGGCGCCGGAGATCTCGTACTACTACTTCGACAACATGACGCCCAAGACCCGCGGCCACCTCATGGTCTTCTACCACCGCTGGCCGGACGCCGGCCCGCAGCCGCTGGTCACCTTCACGCTGCGCAACCACGAGGGCATGGAGGACGTGCCGTTTGACGAGGCACGCGACACCACGCTTGCCGACATGGCAAAGTCCGGCCTGCCGGTGACCAAGACCGAGCGCATCGACGACTGGTACTACTTCCCGCACGTGAGCTCGAAGGACTATGCGGACGGCTGGTACGACAAGGTCGAGGCCATGCAGGGCGAGAACAATACCTTCTATGCCGGTGAGGTCATGGCCTTTGGCGACATGGAGGAGACGGCCGAGTACTCCCGCGACCTGGTGAGAAGGTTCTTCTCATAGGGAGCGCTGGGGAACGAAGCGCGGCGGCGCCGGGCTCCATTGGGGCCTCGGCGCCGCTTTTCGTAGGGGTTCATGGGCGCGAGGTTCTCGTCATGCGTGTTCTCCGGTGCTTCTCGGCACGCGAATTACGCACGGTCGAGTGCAGTGCGGACAAAAGCCCAGCACCACACAAAGCTGAATCGCGACCGTGCGTAGTTTGACGGGCGATTAGGGGCCCCCGTCGGTTGTGGAGGCCGCTACCCGCGGCTTGAGGCATTGCCGTCGCGCCAGGTGGCGTAGGTAATTGCTGCCGCAATACCCATCGCAAGCAGGTCGGATATCCCCGCGTTCACGGTGTTGAGCACGCCGCCGCCTACGTAGCCCAGAATCGAGAGGAAGCTCGACGAGCCCATGATGTAGGCCGTTACGTGCGTTGCGCCCGCCCAGACCCCGCCGACAAACCCGCCCACGGCAAGGCCGATGAGCGGCCGACGATAGCGGAGGCCCAGCCCGTACAGCGCCGGCTCCGTGACGCCTCCCACAATGCCCGAGACAAAGCAGCCCAGCGCCACCTTGCATGCACGGCGGACTGGTCCGCGCGCGGGAGCTGCTGGGGAAGGTACCGAGGGCTGTTTGGTTTTGGCCATGCGCGCTTACATTCATTCCGCTTGGGATAACAACGGACACACTATACGCAATGTGTTCGAGAGGAAGCGGCCGGCAGTGTTGTATGTGGCCCTGCCGTACCATACGGTGCAGAAGCCAAGGAAAGGACCCAAGCATGTCTCGCAGCAACTCCGCTCCGCGCGCCATCGAGGTCCGCGGCGCACGCGTGCACAACCTCAAGAACGTTGACGTATCCGTGCCACTTGGCGAGCTTGTGGGCATCGCCGGGGTCTCCGGCTCCGGCAAGTCGAGCCTGGCTCTGGGCGTGCTCTATGCCGAGGGCAGCCGCCGCTACCTCGAGGCGCTCTCGACCTACACGCGCCGCCGCCTCACGCAGTCCACCCGCGCCGACGTCGACCTGGTCGAGCACGTGCCCGCCGCCCTCGCACTGCGGCAGCGACCGGGTGTGCCCGGCGTGCGCTCGACCTTTGGCACCTCGACCGAGCTCTTGAACGGTCTGCGGCTGCTCTTCTCGCGCGTTGGCTCGTACACCTGCCCAAACGGGCACCGCTGCCCGCCCACCATGAACGTGGCACTCGAGCAACCCATCGTGTGCCCCGTCTGCGGCGAGAAGTTCTATGGGCGCGGGGCCGAGGAGCTGGCCTTCAATTCGACGGGTGCCTGCCCTACCTGCGGCGGGACGGGCGTGTCTCGCGTGGTCGACGAGTCCACGCTCGTGCCAGACGAGAGCCTGAGCATTGACCAGGGGGCAGTGAAGCCCTGGGGAAGCCTCATGTGGAGCCTCATGGCGGACATCGCTCGGGACTCGGGGGTTCGCACGGACGTCCCCTTCCGCGACCTCACGCCCAAGGAGCGCGAGTTTGTCCTGCATGGCCCCGCCGAGAAGCACCACCTTCTCTACCACAACGAGAAGACCAATACCGCAGGCGAGATGGACTTTACCTACTACAGTGCCGTCTACTCCGTGGAGAACGCGCTCACCCGCGTGAAGGACGAGAAGGGCATGAAGCGCGTTGCCAAGTTCCTACGCGAGGGGCCGTGCCCGGACTGCCATGGCACGCGCCTCTCGGCAGCCGCGAGAGACCCGCAGGTACGTGGCATCAACCTGGCCGAGGCCACGGCGATGACGCTGGACGAGCTTGCGGCATGGCTGCCCGGCGTGGCGGCTACGCTGCCGGCCGAGGTCGCGCCCATGGCCGAGCAGATCGTGACATCCATGGCCGAGCCCATCGCGCGCCTGCGGCAGCTGGGCTTGGGCTACCTGGCGCTCGACCGCGCCAGCTCCACGCTCTCCAACGGCGAGCGCCAGCGCGTGCAACTTGCCCGCGCCGTGAGCAAACGCACGACGGGCGTGCTCTACGTGCTTGACGAGCCATCCATTGGCCTGCACCCCTCGAACGTCGAGGGGCTTCTCGGCGTTGTGGACGACCTTCTCGCCGACGGCAACTCCGTTGTGGTGGTGGACCATGACGTGCGGGTGCTGCGCCATGCGGACCACCTCATCGAGGTGGGGCCGGGCTCGGGCAAGAACGGCGGCACCATCATCTGCCAGGGAAGCGTCTGCGAGGTCGAGAAGGATGGGGCATCTCGCATAGCGCCTTTCCTCTCGGGCGAGTGCGTGATTCGCACCCGGCAGCGCGCCGAGAGTAGCACCATGTTTGACCTGGGTCGCATTCACCTTGAGACCGGGCGGATCCACACCGTGCGGCCGCTTTCCGTGGACGTGCCACAGGGTCGCATGGTGGTCGTGACCGGCGTCTCTGGCTCCGGCAAGACGACGATGGTGCTCGAGAGCCTGGTGCCGGCGCTTAGGGCGGGCATCGAGGGCGAGCCTCTGCCCGCTTACGTGCGTACCTGCGATGCGCCGGGCATCCGGCGTGTGTGCCTCATCGACTCCACGCCCATCGGCGCAAACGTGCGCTCTACAGTGGCCACGTACTCGGGCGTGATGGACGACCTGCGGCGCGCCTTCGCGCAGACCACTGACGCCAAGGCCCGCGGACTGCATGCGGGGGACTTCTCGTACAACACGGGGTCGCTCCGGTGTCCCACCTGTGACGGAACCGGGACCATATCGCTTGACGTGCAGTTTCTTCCCGACGTCGAGATTGACTGCCCAGACTGCCACGGCTCTCGCTATGCGCAGGCGGCATGGGAGGTCCGCCGGCACACCACGCGTGGCGCGGGTGGCGAGAAGGACGACTACGTGAGCCTGCCGCAGCTCATGGAGATGACCGTGGACGAGGCGCTGGGGCGGCTTGGCCGGCTGCGCCGCGTGGCCGCCAAGCTGCAGACGCTCTCGGACATTGGCCTGGGCTACCTCACGCTGGGCGAGGCCACGCCGGCGCTCTCCGGCGGCGAGGCGCAGCGCCTCAAGCTCTCGAGCGAGATCGGTCGCAGCCAGGAGGGCACGCTCTTCGTCTTTGACGAGCCCACAATCGGCCTGCATCCGCTGGATGTGGAGGTGCTTCTCGGCGTGCTGCAGGGGCTGGTGGAGCATGGCGCCACCGTGGTGGTGATCGAGCACGACTTGGACATGATTGCCAACGCCGACTACGTGATTGACATGGGGCCGGGCGGCGGCGAGGCTGGCGGGTGCATCGTGTGCGCCGGCACGCCGGAGGACGTGGCCGGGTGCGAGGCCTCGGTGACGGGACGGTACCTGGCCGAGGAGCTGGGGGCGTCTTCTCGTAGTTGAGTGCGCACCCGCGCGATACACGTTCGGGACGCGATTGTGTATCGACCTGGGCGCGATACACATTTGAGTACGAATGTGTGGCGGGCTCATGGCGAGAGACGCGCATCCACCGGTCGCGGGGATGCTGCAGGCGCAAGTGGCAGTGCTGCTAAACTCTCCGCAGGTAGAGGGCGCGTAGCCAACACGGGACGGTGAGGTCATGGACATCCGGCGCATGCTTGCGGGCAGGCTCCGAACGCACGAGCGGCAAGACCCGCTGCCCCTCTGGACACCTTGGGGAGAGGGGCTGCGTACCGACGGTGAAGACGCACCTGCGCCTGTCACCCATCCGCATCCCCAGTTTGGCCGCGACGCGTGGGGGGAGCCTCAACGGCTGGTGGGAGTGCGCGTTTGCCTCCAACCCCGGCGGGCCCGCGCCGGAGCGCACGACTGCCGTACCTGCGGAGTTCCCCCAGCGCATCCGCGTGCCCTTCTCGCCGGAGGCTCTGCTCTCGGGCGTGGGACGCCAGCTCAAGCCGGACGAGCTGCTGTGGTATCGGCGCACGTTCGACGTGCCTGCGCTCGAGGCCGGCGAGCGGCTGCTCCTCCACTTTGACGCTGTGGACTACGCCTGCGCCTGCTACGTGAACGGACGCCTTGCCGGTACGCATGCCGGCGGCTACCTGCCCTTCTCGTTCGACGTAACAGACCTTCTGCTGCCTGGCGAGAATAACGAGCTTGCCCTATGCGTTCGAGACCCCAGCGACACCGAGTCGCATCCGCGCGGCAAGCAGCTGCTTCAGTGCGGGACCATCTGGTACACCGCGCAGAGCGGCATCTGGCAGGACGTGTGGTGGGAGCGCGTGCCCGAGAACCACATTGAGGAGCTGCTCATTGACGCCAGCCCGGATGCCGGTGACGTCTCAGTGAGCGCACGGATAGTGCGGCCGGGCGAGGAGCTGCGCCTGTCACTCCTCTCGGCGGAGGGCGCGCTGCTCGCCCGCGGCGCGATGGTGGCGACCGAGAAGAGCGTGGCCGTGCGAATTCCCGTTAAGGCGCCACATCTGTGGAGCCCTGATGACCCCTATCTCTACGGTCTGCGCATCGAGTACGGCGAGGACGTGGTGGCGAGCTACTGCGCCTTTCGTACTGTTTCCGTAGAGCCGGACGCCGAGGGCGTGCCGCGCTTCTGCCTCAACCATCAGCCGCTCTTCCTGCGCGGCCTTCTCGACCAGGGATACTGGTCGGACGGCCTTCTCACTGCGCCCTCGGCAAGCGCGCTGGAGGCAGACATCAAGGCTGCAAGGGACCTTGGCTTTAACATGCTGCGCAAGCACATCAAGGTTGAGCGGGACCGCTGGTATTGGCTCTGCGATCGCTTGGGCATGCTTGTCTGGCAGGACATGGTAAGCGGTGGCACGGCTCCCTACAACATGTGGCAGGTCAACCAGAAGCCCACTATTTCACGCTTTGCCTGCGGGCATTTCCGCGACGACACCGCATCTCACCAGGTGCGTCTCTCCTCGGCAGACCCTGCCTTCCAGGAAGAGTGGATGCGCGACTGCGAGGACACGGTGCGCTACCTGCGCAATCACCCCTGCATTGTGACGTGGGTCCTCTTTAACGAGGGCTGGGGGCAGTTCAACGCGCGCGATGCCGTCCGTCGCGTGCGTGCAATCGATCCTACGCGGCCCATCGACGCTACCAGCGGTTGGTTTGACCAGGGCTGCGGTGACTTTGTGAGCGAGCACAACTACTTCCGGAAGCTCCGCGTGCACCTTCCGCGTGGCTCGTCTCGGGCCTTTGTGATATCTGAGTTTGGCGGGCTCACTTGGCACGTTAAGGGCCACAGCTCGTTTCTGGAGCCGTATGGCTACGCTGGGTTTACCAGTTTGAGGGAGTGGCGTCGCGCGGTGCGGGCGCTTCTCGACAAGGTAAACGCGCTCGAGGTCAAGGGGCTTTCTGGCTACGTGTACACGCAGCTCTCGGACGTGGAGGAGGAGACCAACGGCCTTCTCAGCTATGACCGTCGGGTGAACAAGCTGCTGCTGTAGGTGGCAGGTTGCCTCACGTGCGCTGTTGAGAAGAAATTCGCCAGAATGGCGCCTCCACACGGCCCAAAACGTCCGAATAGTTCTCAACAGCACCAGGAGGCATGTCGGGGGATGCCGAGAGGGGAGAAGTAGCCATGGCAGACAAGACCGGACCTACCGCATTGCGTGACACCAGGCCCACAATATCTCGAACTACCTGGCTGGTCATCGTGCTTCTCGCCTTTGTGGGGCAGGTTGCTTGGGCGGTCGAGAATAACTTTCTCAACCTGTTTGTCCAGGACTCCTTTGGAGCATCGCTGCAAGACGTTGCTCTCATGGTCTCTGCCTCGGCGCTTACGGCCACGCTGACCACGCTGTTTGTGGGCGCGTGGTCGGACCGCGTGCGCCGCCGCAAGGTCTTTGTGGTGGCGGGAGCGGCTCTGTGGGGCGTCTCGATCATTGGGTTTGCGGCAATCCAGGGAATCTCGGACGCGCTTTCGCCGGATGCCGCCCAGGCGGCACGCATGGGCGTCACTCTCACGATTATCTTCGACTGCGTGATGACGTTCTTTGGAAGCCTTTCCAACGATGCGGCGTTCAACGCTTGGCTCACCGGCGTGACGGACGAGACAAACCGCGGGCGTGTGGAGGGTGTGAACTCTGCGATGCCGCTCATCGCGATGCTGGCCGTCTTTGGCGGTGCGATGGCCCTCATGCACGTGGGTGATGACGGCACCGTGACGTACGACTACCCGTCTCTCTTTGTGGCCGTTGGCGTGCTGGTGGGGGCGGCTGCGGTGGTGGCCGGCGTCCTCATGCGCGATTCCCACCCGGCACCTACGGTCGAGCAGGCCTGGCTGCACGGGGTGGCGCGGGGTTTCTCGCCTGCGGCGATGCGTGAGAACCCGGTGCTCTACCTGGTGCTTCTCGGCTACTGCATCTTCTCGACGGCACTTCAGGTCTTTATGCCGTACTACGTGCTCTACCTGCGACTTCCCTATGTGCTTGGCGAAGGATACGTATTTGTGATGGCTCCGGGCATTGTGATTGCGGCCGTCTTCACCATCTTCTACGGCAGGCGCCTGGACCGGCTGGCGCTTTTTGTGGCGGGCTGCCTGGTGCTCACGCTTCTCACGAGCGTTGCGGGCGTCTTTGTGGGCTCGGTCCTCATGCTGTGCGGGTATCTGGGGGCCGTGGCCTGCTTTGCGGCCGAGGTGCGCAACAATACTCCGGCCGACCGCGCGGGGGTTCTCCAGGGCGTGCGCATGTTCATGGTTGTACTGGTCCCCATGCTTGTGGGACCGTGGATTGGGTCGGCGGTGAGCTCCGGGTCTGGCGCCATTGGCGGCTTTGGCGTGGTGGGGGATGGGTTTACTCCCTCGTCGCTCATCTTCTTGGCGGGGGCGTTGGTGTCGCTGGCGGTTGTTCCCACGCTGGCGGCAATAGGGCGGCGGCGGACTGGGGGGCGTTGACGACCCGCCTTGTACTGTTGAGAAGGAAATTCGCCAGAATGGGGCTTCCACACGGCTTAAAACGTCCGAAAAGTTCTCAACACCATCGGCCGGAAAGCACGATAAGAACTCTCAGCCCAGGACTATTGACTCAGCGATTGTTTCGGGAGCCATAACTCGTTTCGCTTGTGCTGCGGCTATGTTGCAGGTGGATATAAACGCGCAGTTCCATCACGTCGCCTGCCACGAAAGTGGCAGGCGACGTGATGGAATGCTTCTTGTCGACTTTTTAATATGCAAAACCAAGGAGGAAAGATGCGAACCATCGAGCTCATACAAACACTGCTTGATGACGGGGGTGATTCCCTTGAGACGCTCATGGAACGTTTCAAAGTGAGTGCCCGTACAGTGCGTTCGCATGTCCATGCGGCAAACCAAATGCTTGAAGATATCGCTCTCATTCGGTTCTCGAGAAAAAACAATGTATATGAACTCGAGGTCCTTAATGAAGATGCATTTCAAACTTGGCTTGATCGGGGCAATAAAGTCGAACAGGAGCAGGCTGGTTCGGTCAGGCGCGTGCCCCGTATCCTCAATTACCTTCTACTTACCGATGGCTGGGTGCGAGTCCCAGATCTGGCCGACCGCCTCTTCGTTTCGTCTCAAAGCGTTTCCGTGGACTTGCATGAGGTTGAAACTGAACTCTCCAAGTTTGGGCTTTCGCTTGTAAGGCGTCCGCGGTATGGGATTCGTGTCGAGGGGCCAGAAATCAACAGACGTACATGCCTTGCTTCGGTCATCTCGTCCTCTCTTGTTGGTGATACCGAAAATACTGAGGCGTTATCTAATCGAGCGCAGACAATAGGGAAGACCGTCGAGCGGGTACTTGGAGAGAATAACTTCTCTATCAGCTCTACCGCATTTCAGAATCTTGTGGTGCACCTTGTGGTTGCGGCCGAGCGAATAGAGCAAGGTTGCTATGTTCCTATGGATGTCGAGCAGAGAGAACGCCTTATGGCGTTGCCCGAAAACGTTACTGCGCAACGACTTGCCCAGGCCATCGGGAATGACCTTGGGATAGATCTTCCAAGTTCAGAGATTGCTTTCATTACTATCCACCTTGCAGGGAAGCATTCCATCGATGCTCTTTCCCAAGAGGTTGATACGGATGGCACCGTAATCAGCGGTGGTGTCTGGGATATTGTCGGTGAAATCCTTGATGCCGTTCGTCTTACTATGCGGATAGACCTTCGAAGTGACCTAGAACTGCGAATGAACCTTGCTCGCCACATTGTGCCGCTCTCAGTGCGGCTTCGATATGGAATGCCTGCAAGGAATCCATTGCTCGAAGAGACTAAGCTGCGCTATCCGCTTGCATGGACAATGGCGCTTGAGGCGGGGAAAGTGCTTGAGCGCCACTATGGTGCAATGCCAAATGAGGACGAGACTGGTTTTCTCGCTCTGTCATTTGCGCTTTCGCTGGAACGTCGGCGAACGCCAGCCCGAAAAATGCGTGTGCTAGTGGTGTGCGCCTCTGGAATGGGGAGTGCGCGTTTGCTTCGCCAGCGCTTTATTTCAGAGTTTGGTGAATTGCTCGAGCGGTGCGATACATGTGATGCCGCAAGTGTAGCCGGAAAAGATCTTTCCGATGTCGATTACGTCTTCTCTACGGTCCCGCTGCCAGATCTTCCAGTGCCAGTTTGCCAGATTAGCTACTTCTTCGATAGGGATGCTGGAAATGGTATACGACGCCTTTTGGAGAGGGCAGATGCAAACGATGCCACATCATTGTTTTCCCGTGAGCTGTTCTTTCCCCACGTGAAAGCGAAGGACAAGAACTCGCTGTTGGACATGATGTGCTCATCGATCGTCTCTGCAGGATTTGCAGATTTGACGCTACGTAAGTCGGTGGATTTGCGAGAGCAGGTGGCACCTACGTGCTTTGGGAACCAGGTGGCTCTTCCACATCCCGTCGAGGCAAAGGGAAGCACAACGGCAGTGGCAGTCGCTCTTCTTGATGAGCCTCTGTCTTGGGATGAGTTCAATCACGATGTTCGTGCTGTTTTTCTCGTTTCTTATGCACGAAGTGGCAATGACGTAGCAGACGCATTTGCGTCTCTAGCCGATTTGTTTGTGAGCAAAGAAGCGATTTCCGAACTAGTTAATACGCAGACATGGGAGTGTCTCATCGATTGTCTTAGGAAGGGGAACCAATCATGCAGGGGATGAGTGATGTGCCGGAAGCACCTGGGTCTTCAGAAGAAGTATCGTTCGAAATCATCGCGTCCGCGGGTCAGGCTCGCAGTTTAGCTTTTGAAGCGCTCGGATATGCGCGAGACAATAATTTTATAAAGGCCCGCGAACTTATTGAAGAATCCAAGAAAGAAAGTCTGCTTGCACACAGGTGCCAGACGCGCCTTTTGACTCAAGAGGCATCTGGTGATCATGTTGACGTTGACGTGCTGCTCGTTCATGCCCAAGACCATTTGATGACAGCACAGTTGGCAAGGGAATTAATTGAGGAAATTATCAATTTGTATGAAATCAAGGCGGACAAAGAGATTGATTTGCGAGGACGGTGTTCCAAGTAGATTGAGGTGAATGGGAGATGAACGGGAAAATGCTTTGGGGATCGGCAACGGCTTCCTATCAGTGTGAAGGCGCATGGAACGAAGACGGAAAAGTCGAATCGATGTGGGATCACTATCTTCACCAGGAAAACCTTGAGAATGGAGATGTCGCTTCCGACCACTACCACAGGTTTCGTGAGGACATTAGACAGATGGCTGAGGGCGGCCAGAATGCCTATCGCTTCTCACTCTCCTGGCCAAGGATCATTAAGAATGAATCCGGGGAAATTAACGAGAAGGGCTTGGACTTCTATCGGCAGATGATCGACGCCTGCCACGAGAACGGAATTGAACCGTTCGTTACCTGCTATCACTGGGATCTTCCGCAATACCTAGAGGAGAAGGGAGGTTGGCTCAACAAGGCGACAGCGGCTGCTTTTCAGCATTATTGTGAAGTTGTATTCAAGGCGTTTAACGGCCTTGTCGATCACTGGACAACCTTCAACGAGCCTAAGTGGTTCGTTTTCTCGGGATACATGTCGGGCAATTACCCTCCTTGTCACAAGAATCCACAGGAAGTAGTAAATGCCGCATACAACGTCATGTATGCCAACGCTCTTGCAGTTAAATCCTTTAAAGAGCTTGGCATTCTGGGTTCGATTGGTATCGTGACCTCATATCAAACGATTTATGGAATTGATGACAGCGAAGCGTGCCAGCTGGCATTCCGCAACGCTGATAACTACTGCAATAACTGGATTATCGATACCGCCTGCTCTGGGGCATTCCCTTCCGACATGGTTGCGAAACTGGCAGCTGAGGGCTTTGATCTCTCGATTGCTCAGCCCGAAGAGTTGCAGCTCATCAAAAACAATACGGTCCAATTTTTGGGCATGAACTACTATTCGCCTCAGTTTGTTAAGCCATATACGGGTGGTGAGACAGACGTCAAAGTTAACAATCTTGGCAAGAACTACAAAGGCAATATGAGAACCGTCGTAAAAAACTGGTTTGAGGTTGCCAACGATGACATGACGGAACTGCCTCGGAATGACTGGGGAATGATCATATATCCTCAGGGGCTCCGCGAAGGCCTAAGACGCAATTCAGCAAAGTTCTCAGGGCCAATCTATGTCACCGAGAATGGATTCGGGAACTACGAGGATATCCATAACGGACCAGTTCACGACCAGTATCGGATTGAATACATCAGAGAGCATGTCCGCTACCTCTTGAAAGCTCAGTCAGACGGTGTTGACGTTCGCGGGTACTTTGTGTGGTCACCCTTTGACCTGTATTCATGGAAAAACGGTTGCGAGAAACGTTATGGGCTTGTTGCCGTTGATTTCGACCACGGGTGTAAACGCATTCCAAAGGACTCCTATTACTGGTATCGGGATGAAATAGCAAGCAACTGGCTGGACGTTCGCTAGAGGAGGTTTCGATGAAAAAAGTTGTGCTGGTGTGTAATGGCGGCCTATCCACATCAATTATGGCAAAGAAGCTAAACGATATGGGTGGTAATGATTACGACGTCTATGCATACGGAGAACAGGAATACGAGGAACATTTGGATGGGGTTGATTGCGTACTAATAGGTCCTCAGATTCGATATCTCCTTCCTGGAATACAAGCAAAGGTTGGCAATGATGTCCCGGTGGAGGTGATAGAGCCCCGGACATACGGCACCATGAACGTAGCAAAGGTCGTTGAACAACTCAACCGTATGACAACGAAATAGCTGGTTGGAGGAGGAGGTTCTTCTATGGAAGCTTTTATCGCATGGATTGAAAAGAATATCATGCCAGGCGCGAATAAGCTTGCAAGCGAAAGACATCTAAAGGCCATACGTGATACTTTTATGACCATACTGCCTCCAATTTTCTTTGGCGGCATTATTGCAGTCATTAATTCTGCTCCAGTAACCGATGACACGACCAACGGAATACTGTTGGCTTGGGCGGCTTTCGACCAGCAGAATGCCCTCGTTCTGGGTTGGCTCAATCAGGTTACCCTTGGGTTCCTCTCTCTTTATGTTTGTATTGGTATTACCTATTACCTCGCCAAATCGTATGAAATGGAGGTGTTTCTTCCAATCATTATTTCTCTTGCGGGATACTGCATGCTTGTAATTGATCCGCGGGAAATATCGTTTGGGAATGTGCTTGGCCAGCTGACTTACTTTGATGGCAAGGGAATCCTGGTTGCCCTCTTTGTATCCATTATGACTGTGGAGCTCTATCGTGTTCTTTATGAGCACAAAGTCGGATGGATTAAGATGCCAGATTCCGTTCCACCCGCTCTGATGGTTTCCTTCGGTTCTCTTGTCCCTTGTCTCATTGTTCTCGGAATTGATTCGGTCATCTTTATACTTTGCAAGAACATTGCGGGAACTTGTTTCGCGGCAGTTGTTATTGGGGCACTCTCGCCTGCGGTTGAGGCGACCGATAATATGGCGTTCGCCATTCTTGTTGCATTTCTGCTCAATTTTGGGTGGTTCTTCGGAATACACGACACGGTTTGGTCTGGATTCCTTAGCCCTATTGAGTACGGTACTCTCTCCGTTAATGCTGCTGCTCAGGCGGCGGGTACAGCTTTGCCTCATGTCTTCACTGTTTCGTTTTGGTGCTATTTTTGCATTATCGGGGGTTTGGGAAACTGCCTTGCTCTAGGTCTGCTTTGTCTTCGCTCTAAGAATAAGGAAGTCAACCTTGTTGGAAAACTCGGCATCGTCCCTGCCTTTTTTGGCATTTCTGAGCCAATAACGTTTGGACTTCCAATCATGCTGAACCCGCTGCTGTTCATTCCCAGCATTGTAACCAGCATCGCTAACGTTATCATTTCTTATTCACTGATGTCCGCCAACATCATCGGGAGAACCTATGCGATGCTCTCATACAATATGCCTTCAGTTTTTGGTGCGTACTTTTCGACCGGAGACTGGAAAGCAGTATTGCTCATCGTCGTATTGATTATGCTTGACATGGTTATCTACTTCCCATTCCTCAAGGCATACGAGCGTTCTATGGGAGAGGAGACGACCGAGGCGAACGCGGCCGTTTAGAACTAGCGATTCAATTTCTAAAACAATGCAGGGAAGGGCCGATGCATTTGTATTGACGAGGCCGACCGTGAGGTCGGCCTCGTTTTTCTGGAAAAGGGATTCTTTTCAATACTGTCTCAATCAAAATGTTGAACTAGTCAATTTGAAAGGCTGTGGGGATGTGAGCAGCACTAACACGAGTGACAAAGGCACATTTTCCCGAGTACTCGATGCGAGGACGGTTGTTTCAATAATCGCTTCGGGTAGTCTCGCCTTCTGTGCGATTGGATTGTGTTTGAGACTTCAACAAACGTTGCTATTCCGGTCATGATGTTGGAGCTAGGGGTTGATACGGCGACAATACAGTGGATTACATCCGCGTACCTACTCGTTTTGTCGGTGACGATTCCCGTATTCCCTGTACTCAAGTCACGCTATTCCTTGCGTCGTCTTTTTGTCGCTTCAACACTTTCCTTTACAGCGGGAACGCTGCTTTGCTGTACCGCAGCTACATTTCCCCAGCTCCTGTTTGGTAGAGTTATTCAGGGGTTGGGGACTGGCGTTGCGATGCCGCTTATGTTCAACGTTGTAATAGATCAAGTACCCTTTGAGCACATGGGCATGATGATGGGCGTTGCGTCGCTGATAATTTCGTTGGCACCGGCAATTGGGCCTGCTTATGGTGTAGTTGTGCTAGAAGCGTTTGGGTGGCATGCGATGTTTTTTGTTTGCGGTCCCCCTCCTTGCTGTGGCATTCGTTGCAGGAGTTGTCTGTCTACGACAGACAACGGAACTGGCTATACGCTTATTTGACGCGACGGGGGTTCCTTCTCGTTGCATTTGGTTTTCTCCTAATTGTGGTGGGGGTGAATCGACTCTCTAACGGTGGGCTCACTGTTCTTGTTGCAACTCTTCTGATTGCCGGTCTCATTTTTCTTGTTCTATTTGTAAGACACATAAGACGTGCCAAATATCCCCTAGTGTCTCCTGAAGTGTTTTCCTCAACTCGGTTTATTGCTTCAGTAGCTGCAATCTCGAGCGCGTCATTCGTATGCCTCGGATATGCGTGGTTGATTCCCAACTTCATCCAGGTAGCTCTTGGTATGGGGGCAAAGGTTTCTGGCTTTGTGATGGTCCCAGGTTGTGTGGCGACAATGCTGTTCTCACCGGTTGCTGGTCGACTCCTTGACAGAAAAGGATCGCGCGCTCCCATTGCAGCAGGTGCAGCACTGTTGGTATTGGGTGCCATTCTGATGTGCGTCCGCTCATTAGACACCGCCTGGGGATTGGCAGTGTGGTACCTGCTATCAGGAATGGGGCAAGGACTGCTGTCTAGCCCCTCAATGACTTACGGTCTTTCTTCTCTTGACGATGGCCTGCGGGCTGATGGAACTTCGGTTTGCAACTCTCTTCAACAATTGGGTGGCCCAGTAGGGGTGAGCGCTGTTACAGCGGTTGTGGCATCTGCCCAAACTTACAATACTGAAATAACAGCTGGTATGGTACTTGATGGACAAGCTGCCTTTGTCGTGCTGGCAATCGTTGCTGCGGGTGCAGCAGCTTTCTCGTTGATTGCTCTGCGGCTTGCTAAGTCCTGATTGACCCTGCGAGCTCACCCCGAGTGGGCGAGCAACACACCAAACAGTCCTCACTACCCGGCCGTTTGGTGCTGTTGAGAAGAAATTGGACAGAATGGCATCCTCGGGCGGCCCAAAATGTCGAATTTGTTCTCAAAAGCACTCGGTGGTGCTGGCCCTGGTGCCAAGAGGGCTGCTCGATATAAAGAACGGGGGACGGCCGCCAGGCAGCCGTCCCCCGTACGTGCGTCTATCGCGTAACCGTCCTACATGTGGTCGTGGCAGGTGCGCGCGATAACGTCGAGCTGCTGCTCGCGCGTGAGGTCGATGAACTTCACCGCATAGCCGGAGACGCGGATCGTGAAGTTGGCGTACTCGGGCTTCTCGGGATGCTCCATTGCGTCCTTGAGCTTCTCGACGCCAAACACGTTAACGTTGAGGTGGTGCGCGCCGTTGGCAAAGTAGCCGTCAAGCACGTTCACCAGGTTGCCAATGCGCTGCTGCTCGTCGGTGCCAAGCGCGCCGGGGTTGATGGTCTGCGTGTTGGAGATGCCGTCGAGTGCGTACTCGTAGGGCAGCTTCGCCACGGAGTTGAGGCTTGCGAGCAGGCCGTTCTTCTCGGCGCCGTAGCTGGGGTTGGCGCCGGGCGAGAAGGGCGTGTAGGCGGGGCGGCCGTCGGGCAGGGCACCGGTTGCCTTGCCGTACACCACGTTGGACGTGATGGTGAGGATGGACGTCGTGGGCTCGGAGTTGCGGTAGGTGTGGTGCTTCTTGATCTTGGCCATGAAGGTCTTGAGCAGCCACACGGCGATGTCGTCGGCGCGGTCGTCGTCGTTGCCGTAGCGCGGGAAGTCGCCCTCGGGCACGTAGTCGACGACCAGGCCGGACTCGTCGCGCACGGTGCGCACGCGGGCGTACTTGATGGCCGAGAGCGAGTCCACCACGTGGCTAAAGCCCGCGATGCCGGTGGCAAAGGTGCGGCGCACGTCGGTGTCGATGAGGGCCATCTCGGCGGCCTCGTAGTAGTACTTGTCGTGCATGTACTGGATGAGGTCGAGGATGTTCACGTACAGGCCGGCCAGCCAGTCCATCATGATGTCGAACTTGTGCATGACCTCGTCGTAATCGAGGTACTCGCTCGTGATGGGGGCGAGCTCGGGGCCAACCTGCATGTGGTTGCCCTGCTTGTCGGTGTACTTGAGGTCCTTGCCGCCGTTGATGGCGTAGTTCAGGCACTTGGCGAGGTTCGCGCGGGCCCCAAAGAACTGCATCTCCTTGCCGGTCTGGGTGGCCGAGACGCAGCAGCAGATGCTGTAGTCGTCGCCCCACACCGGGCGCATGACGTCGTCGTTCTCGTACTGGATCGAGCTGGTGGTGATGGAGATCTTGGCCGCGTAGCGACGGAAGGCCTGGGGCAGGCGCTTGGAGTAGAGCACCGTGAGGTTGGGCTCGGGCGCGGGACCCATGTTCTCGAGCGTGTGCAGGAAGCGGAAGTCGTTCTTGGTCACCATGTGGCGGCCGTCCTGGCCAAGGCCGGCCATCTCGAGTGTTGCCCACACGGGGTCGCCGGAGAACAGCTCGTTGTAGCTGGGGATGCGCGCGAACTTGACCATGCGGAACTTGAGGACCAGGTGGTCGATGAGCTCCTGCGCCTGCGTCTCGTCGAGCTTGCCGGCCTCGAGGTCGCGCTGGATGTAGATGTCCAGGAATGCGGAGATGCGGCCCACGGACATGGCGGCGCCGTTCTGGGTCTTGATGGCGGCCAGGTAGCCAAAGTAGAGCCACTGCACGGCCTCGTGCGCGTCGCGTGCGGGCTGCGAGATGTCGTAGCCGTAGAGCTTGGCCATCTCCTTCATGCCCCTGAGGGCGCGGATCTGCTCGGCAATCTCCTCGCGCAGGCGGATGACGTCGTCGGTCATGGTGCCGTCGCCGCAGTTGAGGAGGTCCTCCTGCTTCTTGGCGATGAGGAAGTCGATGCCGTAGAGCGCCACGCGGCGGTAGTCGCCCACGATGCGGCCGCGGCCGTAGGTGTCGGGCAGGCCGGTGATCACGTGGCTGTGGCGGGCAGCGCGCATCTCGGGGGTGTAGGCGTCAAAGACGGCCTGGTTGTGGGTCTTGCGGTACTCGTTGAAGATCTGGTCATACTTGGGGTTGATCTTGTAGCCGTAGCTCTCGGCCGCCTGCTGGGCCATCTTGATGCCGCCGTAGGGCATGAAGGCGCGCTTCAGGGGCTTGTCGGTCTGGAGACCAACGACCTTCTCGAGATCCTTGAGCTCGGGGTCAATGTAGCCGGGGCCATACGCGGTGAGGCCCGAGACAACCTCGGTCTCGCAGTCAAGCACGCCGCCGTTGGCGCGCTCCTGCTTCTGGAGCTCCTGAACCTTACCCCAGAGCTTGTCGGTGGCCTCGGTGGGACCGGCGAGGAACGACTCGTCGCCGTCGTACTGGGTGTAGTTGCGCTGGATGAAGTCGCGGACGTTCACGTCGTCCGTCCAGTGACCCGCCGAGAAGCCCTGCCATTCTTCACGTAGTGCCATGCGTTCCTCCTGTAGTTGCTATGCCTGCGGAAGCCCCGACACGGCCGCGCCGAGGATTCGTTCCGCGTTTTCCACACGTTCCTTGCTGGGCGGCTGGGTGTCGCGCAGCGTGTAAGGTATGCCGAGCTCGTCCCACTTGTAGACGCCCAGGCTGTGGTAGGGGAGCACGTCGACGCGGCGGACGTTCGAGAGCGTCTTGATGAAGTCCGCGGTGCGACGGAGGTACTCGTCGTTGTCGGTGATGCCGGAGACCAGCACGTGGCGGATCCACACGGGTACTCCTGCGTTGGAGAGCCAGCGCAGGGCGTCGAGGATGTTCTCGTTAGAGTGGCCGGTGAGGGCACGGTGCTCGACGGGGTCGATGTGCTTGATGTCTGCGAGAACCAGGTCACAGGCGGCCATGATGCGTTCCCATGCCTGGTAGAACGGCTGCTGGCGGGTGAAGGGCGCGAGCGAGGTGTCCAGGCACGTGTTGATGCCGCGGGCGTGGGCGGCTTCGAAGAGCTCCGCCACAAACTCCGGCTGGAGCAGTGCCTCACCACCCGAGACGGTGATGCCGCCTTCACGCCCCCAGTAGCTGCGGTAACGCTCCGCCTGGTCAAGGAGGTCCGTCGGCTCAATGAGCGTGCCGCGGTCGAGGGCCCAGGTATCGGGGTTGTGACAGTAACGGCAGCGCATGGGGCAGCCCTGGAGGAAGACGATGAAGCGCACGCCCGGGCCGTCTGCCGAGCCAAACGATTCTGTCGAGTGAACACGTCCCTGCATGGTTTGCCTCCGCCCCCGAGCTAGTCCAAACCCACACTGCGCGCTCAAATGTAGGGTGAGGACCTAGATGTTTCCTTGATTGAAATCAAGTAATGGGAAATTTCAGAGCAATACTGCGGGAGCGGCGGTGATAAATGGTGCACACCATATGCGACACCCTAGATTGGAAGCCTTATGCGAGGGACATTGATCTGGTAATGCTATCGGCGCCGCATAAAAACGCTTTATCGAACAGAATTTGTGCGACCGCTGCACAAAATGGCTCTATCGAACGTTGGCAATTCGGCTATGAAATCAATCATTGAACTATACTTGCATATCTATGCAAAATATTATGCAATTATGCGATTTCATACATATGTAGTTCAATTATTGATTACTGGTGCCGTAGGGTCCGGTTCGCTAGAGCATTTTTGTGCACGCTGATCCCAAATTCTGTTCGATAGGCGGTTTTTATGCGTCACGGCTGTCAGATGACAGTGCTATCCGTGCGCTACACCCCGCGCATGCCGTCGCGGTCGATGATGCGCAGCCGCCCGCGGCCCACGCGCTCGACCAGCCTTTCCTTGCTCAGCGAGGATATCGCACGAGAGACGGTCTCGGGCCGCAAGCCCACCGAGGCCGCAATGTCTTCCAGCCCAAGGTGGATTTCGGTGCCCATGCAGCGCTCGTCACGAAGCAGCAGGTACTGCGCCACGCGTCGCCGCGGGTCGCGAATGCCCAGCATCATGGCCTTTTCTTCCGCGTCATCCAGCTCGGTGCACACCATGCGGATGAGTCCCATGGCGGCGTCGGGGTGCTCCGAGAGCATGGCCTCGAAGTCCGTACGGTGAATGGAGCACAGCTCAACGCGGGTAAGGCAGCCTACGGAGTAGTGGTAGACGTTGTCCTCGAGGAACATTCCGTGCCAGATTGCCTGTCCATCGTGCAGCACGTCGAGTACGTACTCCACGCCGTCGGGGTCGATGCGGAAGGTTTTGATTCGCCCAGACCGTACGATAAGGACTGAGTCGATGGGGTCGCCCTCGTGCACCAGGATGTCCCCGCGCCGGTGGGTGGAACGAACCGAGCGGGCGAGAAGATCGTGCTTCGCGTTGTCGGGCAGGCCCGCGAACAGGCGAATCCTGTTCACGCAGGTGCCGTTTGCCGCTTTGAAGCCGCAGTCCTCGCACTGCTGGCAGGGTATGTTGTCGTCGTGGGCCACGTGCATGCCTAGTCCTGAGACGCCAGCTTGAAGCCGTCGAAGGTAAAGCCCGGGCTTACCACGCAGGAGACCAGCGCATCTTCGCTGGCGGGAAGCGTGCGCTGCCAGACCCCCGCGGGGACAATCAGCTCGCCACAGGCGCCGTGATTGTCTACGCGCAGCGTCACGCGCCGCGCTCCGCGCTCGTCAGGCTGCTCGCCGTTGCCGCCCAGCTCGAGCGTCACCGCACCGGGCCCGTGCCAGAGCCACAGCTCGTCTGCGTCGACAACATGCCACGCGCTGGCGTCACCCGCCGGCAGCAGAAAATAGATGCACGATGCAAGTGGGCGATTCCCACTAGCGTCTGTCGCCAACGCCGACTGCCACGTGCGGCGATACCACCCGCCCTCGGGGTGCGGTGCTAGGTCCAGCTCACCAATCACGCGCTGCGCGTAGTCGCTGAGCCGTGGTGTGCCATCTGCTGCCGCGCTGCTATCATGCTCGGTCATCGTGTACCTCCTGTGAGTGGTCATTGTGGGCGCGGGTCTCCATCATAGCCGCGGCGCGTGCGCTACGTCCGGCGCGCACCTGTGCGGGAGTCTCGCCAAAGTGCTCGCGAAACAGCCGATGGAAGTTGCTGGTTCCTTCATACCCAACCATTGCCGCGACCTTTGCCACGGGAAGCCCCGTGTCCGTAAGCAGCTGGTGGGCGCGAAGCATGCGCTGTTCGCGAACGAGCTGCGAGAAGGTCCGTACGCACTGCGCGTGAAGCAGCCCAGAGAGGTAGGTGGGGTTGTACGAGAAGCGCTCGGCCAACCCCTGGAGCGTGACGCTCTCGGGATGCGCGGCTATTTCGGTGAGCAGCAGGGCGACAAGGTCGTCGGGGCGTCGGCGTCCGGGAGGTCGGCGAATCGCGGGACTTGCCAGCGCGATGGCCGCTGAGGCCAGGCCATCTATTACCAGCTCCCGCTCCTCCCGGCGCTCGGCGTAGGCAACCACCATGAGCGAGAAGATGTCCTGCAGCATGGCAGGGTCAACCTCGCCCGCCTTCGTTATCTCCGTGGTGTCTTGCTGCTCCTGGCCAAGGTTGTCAATCAGCACTTGAAAGAAGTTGGACGAGGCGGGCGCGAGGGCCATGAGCACCTGGTCCAGCCGCTGCTTGCCGAGAAAGGCATAGACCATGATGTCGTCTGGCCTGGGGTGGCGGCGCACGGTATGGACTACCCGTGCGGCGAGGGAGGGTCTAACCTCTCTGGTGGCGAGCGGCAGCGTGTGTGCATCGCGCGGAGCCTGCTGCATGGGTCGGGGGTGCTGCTCCTCGACGAGGCCACGTCGGCCCTGGACCAGGAGGCGCCCGACCAGGTCACCCGCTCGGTGGTGGCGCTTGAGGGGACTACGCGCATCATGGTGACGCACCGTCTGGACGCCGGGCAGCTGCGGCTCTTCGACGGCATCTTGGTGCTGCGCGACGGCCGCGTGTGCGAGCGGGGCACCTTCGACGAGCTCATGGCCGTGCCAGACGGCTACTTCCGGGCGCTCTATACCGTGGGGGAGTAGGGGGCGGGGCGGTGCCGGCGGTGGGGCGCTGCGGCTGGCGTTCCCGGCGGTGCCCCCCTGCCGGCGTGTCGTAACTGGTGCTCCGGGGCTGTTTTGGGACGTTTCTCTCCCCACGGACGGTGTAATGTGTCGAGTATGGGCCCCGCCACGCTCGCATGGTGGAGTCAAGCGCTACTGGCAGCTCGATGCGGGGGATGGTGTTTGCTGTGGATTCCGATGAGCCCGTTCAGTCTGCGAGAGGGACCGTCATCCTCTTCCTTGTGGTTACGTTTGCGCTGGACTGGGTGAGCTGGATTCTCGCTGGTGCCCAATCGGGATGGGCCATCGACGAGTCGAGCGTTGTATGGGGCCCGCTGCTTGCCGTCTCTATGTTCGGGCCACTTGCTGCCACAATTATCGTCCGTGTGGCGAGAAAAACCACCGTCGACGCCGGTTGGCGGCCTCGTATCAAGGGTGGGGTGCGCTGGTATCTGCTTGCGTTGGCTATCCCACCAGCCCTTACGCTTGCCGGCTCCGTGGTGTACTTTGTCTTCCTCTCCGGGGACTTCGATCCGGAGGCATCGCGCTTCTCCGCTGCCGCCATCGCCCAGCTTGGCATAGGCGCCGACCAGGTTCCGGCAATCTTTGCCGTCCAGGTTGCCAATGCTGTGATTTTCGCCCCATTCATCAACATGCTGCTTGCCATTGGCGAGGAAGCAGGCTGGCGCGGGTTTCTCTATCCCGCGCTGAGGGAGCAGATGTCGCGCCGCCACGCGGCGATTCTCACTGGAGTTGCATGGGGCCTCTGGCACGCGCCCCTCATTGCTATAGGGTATAACTACGGCACCGATTACCTGGGGTTTCCCGTGCTTGGCATTGTTGCCATGACCATCTTTTGCATGGCGTTTGGAATGTTTCTCTGCTTTCTCCGCGGGCGCTCGGGAAGCGTTTGGCCTTGCGCACTCGCGCATGGATCTCTCAATGCCGTGGCTGGCTTGGGCATGTGGTTTAGCCGCAGTGCAGGCGGCATTCTTGGGCCAATGCCGTTGAGGCTTCTCGGCTGCATCCCGGTGGTGCTACTGGCACTCTGGCTGTTGGGGCGCCTTGGCGCCCCGGGCGCGGACGTCGCTAGATAAGGCAGCTCACCAGGAGAATCGCAGGCAGAAGGCCTTGCTTGAGAATGATCTTGGGGTCGCTGGTGGCGGCTCCGTACGCGGCGACGGCAACCATTGACGTGCTAAGGGCAATCACCGCCGCCTTGCTGGGGATGCACAGCGCAGCCACAAGCAACAGAATCGCAAGGACGCCGTTGTAGACTCCCTGGTTCTTGAAGAGCGTGCTCACCGAGGGGCGCGAAAGCTCGTCGACGGTCATGTTGAACGTCTGCGCCGTGCGCTCCGAGGTGGTCGCGAGAGTTTCCAGATAGAAGATGAAGAGGAACTCCGCCGCAACCAGCACGGCAAGGACGGTAGTGATGAAGGACATGGCAACTCCTATCGCTGACGTAGCAATTCTTTGTCGGCGTCTACTCTAGGGACGTTCGCTTTTCCTGCTGCGAGCGCTGGCGAGAAAAATAAATTGCACACAATTGAAATTTGGGTTTGGAGGCAAGGCGCGCTTCGAGGGAGTGCGTTTCTCGGCGCGTCTTCTCCGCAAATCGCCTTCTTTTCGCCGCTCCCGGGACCCGGAATTACGCACGGTTGAGTTGGGCGGCGACAAAAGCCCAGCAACACACAAACCTGAATCACGACCGTGCGTAATTCCGGCGCGTCGGTTGCTACGACAGGGGGTTGGCGCTGGCGGTGAAAAGAACGTCGACGAGAGCGGAACCCCGCGGGAACGCTACCATGGGGCGTACATATTACGACGGAAAGGGTGACGAGATGGACTACCGCATGAGCATCGACGAGGCCGTTGAGTCGCGGCATGCCGTCAGGAGCTACACCGAGGAGCCCATCTCGGCGGAGGAGCGCGCGGCGCTTGAGGAGGCCGTTGCCGCAGCGAACGCCGACGGCGCGCTTCACCTGCGCCTGGTCTACGATGATCCGGAAGTGTTCTCGAGCACGCTCGCCCGTCGCGCTGGCTTCGAGAACGCCAACAACTACCTGGTCGTGGCTGGTCACGAGAGCAACAACCTTGATATGCGCGCAGGGTACTTTGCCGAGAGGGTCGTGCTTGAGGCTCAGCGGCTGGGCCTCAACAGCTGCTGGGTTGCCGGTACCGCCAAGCGCCGGGCCGTTCGCCAGACGCTCGCCCAGAAGGACAAGCTCGTGGCCATTGTGGCTCTGGGCCACGGCGCCACGCAGGGAGAGCCGCACCGCTCGCGCACGATCGCGCAGGTATCGCGCCCGGTCAACAACGTTCCCGAGTGGTTTGCGCGCGGCGTTCGCTATGCACTGCTCGCTCCGACGGCCTTGAACCAGCAGACCTTCTGGGTGCAGATGCTGAGAAAGACCAACGCAGACGGGCTGCCGCTTGTTGCCCTGAGCACCAACGGTGGTCCCTGCGCCCGCGTTGACCTGGGCATTGTGAAGCTGCACTTTGAGCTGGGCGCCGGCATGGAGAACTTTGCCTGGGCAGACCCGGTGGTGCACTAGCGTCTGGTTCCGGCCGCCACCCGCGGCCAGCTGTCGTTACAGCACCTGCTCCATGCAGGTCTTCTGGATGCCCATGCCCATTGCTTCGTAGAACTTGCGTGCGCCGGGGTTGCACTCCCACACGTTGAGAGTCACGTTGTGGAACCCACCCTCGCGTGCGAAGGCAATGATGTGCTGGTAAACCGCGGTTGCCACGCCGTGACCGCGCGCGGCCTCGTCCACGCAGATGTCGTCGATGTAGAGGGTGCGAATGGGCTGCAGGTTGTTTGAGTGCGTGTGGTCCTCCACCACGCAGAAGCCGTAGCCTAGGATCTCGCCGGGCTTGGCGTCCTCGTTCACGGCGACAAAGACGGGCCGGTTGTCGTCAGCGATGATCTGGCGCAGCTCGTCGTCGGTGTACTTGCGCGTCCCGGAGCGAAAGAGGTCCGGCCGCCCCTTGGCGTGCACCTCGAGCACCTGCGAGAGGCAGTTGTCGATTCCCGGGATGTCTGCGTCTATGGCCCTTCTCACCTGCATGTATGTGGCCTTACCCTTCTGTGTGATCGTTGTTCTCGCCAGCGTTTGCCTCCGAGAAGCCCTCGGGCGCGCGCTTCTGTACATAAGCGATGAACTCCTCGCGCTCCTCCTCGGTGCGCACGCGTGCCACGTACATGTGGTTGCCCATGTCGTCCGAGAGAACCCTAGGCACACGCCTCTCCATCATGATGCTTCCGCCCCAGCGCGCAAGAATTTCGCGGTGGCTGTGCGCGTAGGTATGGTTGTCTCGCCGACCGGCGTACACGGCGAACCAGTTGTCGTGCGCGTCGTGCAGGCGGCGCTCGCCAAAGCACACCATCTCAGCCCAGATGCGATAGACGTCGGTGGAGTGCGCAAAGTTCATCATGTCTGGCGTGTAGCCGCCGGCTGGGCGGCAGTTGACCTCAAGGCCCACGTAGTCGCCAGCGTGCCCCAGGCCCTCGCGGTCCTCGGCGAGACGGAAGAACTCAAGGTGGACGAAGCGTGCCCGAACCCCAAAGGCGTGCACCGCCGCATGGCCCAGGTCGCGCAGGCGGGGGTCGATGCCAGGGCAGCAGTAGTACGAGAGGTCAAGGCCCTGCCGCGCGACGTCGGACATCGACGGCGGGAACTCCTCCTGGTTCTCGAAGACCGGCTTGCCCCAGGGGTCGATGATCGCGTCGTAGGCGGCGATGCCGCTGGCGGGGACAAACTCCTCAAGCACGTAGGGTGCTGCCCCCTGCCACGAGCAGCGGCCGACAAGGTCTCTGAGCTGGTCGTCGTTGTCGATGCGCATGGCGCCGCCGGCACCCACGCCGTACTCGGGCTTGGCGAAGGCGGGAAAGCCACCCCATTCCCACACGGCGTGGCGGGCCTCGTCGAGCGAGCCCACGCGAACCTGCCTGGCGGTGGGCACGTTCCCCGCTGCGTAGAGCGGCTTCATCTGGGCTTTTGACTGCCACTGGTCGATGGTCGCCAGACTGGCGCCGGTTGTGACGTGGAAGTCGTCGCGAAGCCGGGCGTCGAGTGGCAGCCAGTGCTCGTTCATCGACTCGATCCAGTCCATGTGCCCGTGCTTCCAGGAGAGGTACGCGACGGCACGAAACACCTGGTCGTAGTTCTCAAGGGAATCAACGTGGACGTACTCGTCGAGCGCGCGGTGCAGCTCCGACGAGATTGCCTCCGCGGGGGTGTCGCCAATGCCGTAGACCGAGGCGCCGCACGAGCGCAGGCGATCGCACCACAGCCAGTAGGTCTCGGGGAACTGAGGCGAGATGAAGACGAAGTTCATGTTGCCCTCCCTGCTGGTGGGGTTGCGGTTGGAGCTCGTGTTTCCAAGGCTTCATGATAAGGCCATCTGGATATTCGCGGCGCACCTGGAGTTTCCCAGAGCTTCTTTCGAGCTTCCCGGAGCTCCCTCCGGGCTTCTCGGCAGGCAATTGTTGAACGAAAATACTGGCATTAAGTAGTGACAACTGGCCAAACACAAAGGATTGTCGGAAAAACGCGCAATAATCTGAGAGATGCGGGGAGTGTGTACGAGGATGCTGCAAAACGCTCCTCCGGAAAAAGATGGCGCCCGAGAAGCCCCTTTGCACGTAATCCCTGCCACAACGCGTCATTGGGGAAGGCCTGGGCTATGTGCGAGAAGCCCGATTGCACGGATTCTGGCTGCGTTTCGTGTTTCTTGTGTCGGATATCCTGCGAGGCTGTGAGAGTTGGATACAGTGAGCGCATCTGTACATGTGCGAAAAGTACCTAAAGCCGGGAGACTGCATTTTGGAACTGTTCTCGCTGCATTTCCTGCTGTTCCTTGCAGCATCTCTTGCTGCCTACCATGTGGTGGGGCACTTTGCGCGCAAGTATGCCTGGCTGGTCCTGCTCGCCGCGAGCCTGGCCTTCTACTGCCTGGTGGGAAGGTGGCAGACGCTCGCCTACATGCTGGCCTGCGCCGCCGTCACCTGGGCGGCGCCCCTCGCGCTCGCGCGCATGGACGCCCGCTGCAAGGAGGAGCGCGCCGCCGCGCCGGACCGCGCCGCGAGGAGGGCCGTGAAGGCCGCCTGGGCCAGGCGCCGCAGGGCGGTGCTGGTGGCGTCGCTCCTCGCATGCTTCGGGATACTGGCCTACCTCAAGTACTGGAACGTGCTGCTCTACGAGGTGGGGCTGGCGGCCTCGCCCGCCAGCCTGGGGCTGCTGCTGCCCCTGGGCATCTCCTTCTACACCTTCCAGTCGGTGTCGTACGTGGTCGACG
>ERZ791865.925-NODE-925-length-34373-cov-9.109156_pt1 | contig 34373 bp, 31 predicted proteins | sample MGYA00509942_ERZ791865 | MGnify/ENA primary metagenome ERZ791865 (study PRJEB30046, sample SAMN00792098) | human gut metagenome | study: EMG produced TPA metagenomics assembly of the A metagenome-wide association study of gut microbiota in type 2...
TACAGCCCCTGCTTCCGCAAGGAGAAGGGCGCACACGGCATCGAGGAGCGCGGCATCTACCGCATCCACCAGTTCGAGAAGCAGGAGATGATCGTGGTCTGCCGCCCCGAGGAGAGCGCCGACTGGTACGAGAAGCTGTGGAAGATGTCCGTGGAGCTGTTCCGCAGCATGGAGATCCCCGTGCGCCAGCTGAACTGCTGCTCCGGCGATCTGGCTGACCTGAAGGTCAAGAGCTGCGATATCGAGGCATGGAGCCCCCGCCAGCAGAAGTATTTCGAGGTCTGCTCCTGCTCCAATCTGGGTGACGCACAGGCACGCCGCCTGCACATCCGCATCAAGGGCAAGGACGGCAAGACCTATCTGGCCCACACCCTGAACAACACCTGCGTGGCACCTCCGCGTATGCTGATCGCCTTCCTGGAGAACCACCTGCAGGCCGACGGCAGCGTGACCATCCCCGAAGTGCTGCAGCCGTACATGGGCGGCCTGAAAGTCATGGTCCCCACCAATAAGAAGAACTAAAACTGCACCGGGTTTTCCACAACCGGGCAGAAAAAGGTTGAAAAAAGCACCGCTTTCCGCACAGGGAAGCGGTGCTTTTTGTGTGGGTGCCCCTTCCGTCTTGCCGCTTCGCGTCAAGCCACACTCCCCCTTTTGTCGCTACGCGACATCTTCCCCCGGAGCGGGGGAAGTCGGCCCTCAAGGGGACGGCTGACCCTCTCAGGCGCTCCCGCGCCAGCTCTCCCGAAGGGAGAGCCAAGGTCTAAGGCTCGTTGCTAAGGTATTAGGCATTATGGGGAAGTTTGCGGCAGCGCCGAAAGGCGCCCCCTTGGGGGAGCTGTCGCGCAGCGACTGAGGGGGTTCTTTTCCTGCAAAAAACAACAAGAAATCCTATATTTCAACGCACCTATGTAAATAAATTAAGAATATCAAAAAACTGCAAATTTTTTTGAAAATATGTGTTGACAAAAGGGGCATCTATGGATATAATAATAAAGCACCGTTCGAGTGCAAGTTAAATATGTGGCGGTATAGCTCAGTTGGCTAGAGCATTCGGTTCATACCCGAAGTGTCACCGGTTCAAATCCAGTTACCGCTACCACATTACAGAGTTTCGCTAAGATAAGGGGGACGGTCGTCCGCAATAGTGGACGATGAAAGTCGGAGGTTTTAGCGAAGCTCTGTATTTCTAAGGCCCGTTGGTCAAGCGGTTAAGACACGGCCCTTTCACGGCTGTAACATGGGTTCGATTCCCGTACGGGTCATAAAAACGCCTTTGCGCAATGCGCAAGGGCGTTTTTGCTTTGTCCCGGATGGGAAGCCTGGCTACATAATACAGGATAGACTTTTTTCAAAAAATAAGATATACTTACGTTGAAAAGGTGGGATGTGTTATGCCGGAGATCAGTTTATTTTGCGGGATACGGGTCACAATGTTTTACAGTGACCATAATCCGCCGCATTTTCACGCCGAATACGGCGGATTCAAGGCATTGATCGATATTCAAAATTCCTGTGTGATCCGTGGTGCATTGCCGGGGCGGCAGCTGAAGCTGATCCTTGCATGGTGCGAGCTGCATAAGGATGAGCTGATGCAGAACTGGGAACTGGCCAGAACTGCTGCGCCGCTTAATCACATTGCACCGCTGATCTAAAAAGGAGGTATCTCTATGGATACGTTGTTCCCAAAGGTCTTGCAGGCTGTTGCGGGCGAGGACTTTACGGTGTACCTCTATTTCAACGATGGCTCTGTGCGTCTGTATGACGCAAAGCCGCTGCTTAAACTGGGCGGGGTCTTTGCGCCCTTGCAGGATGAAGCTTTTTTCAAAAGCCGCCTGACTGTCCTGAACGACACCGCAGCATGGGATGTGACCGGTGACCGGGACCCGGGCAGCTGTGTGGACTTGGACCCCATCGAGCTGTACGAGACCTGCCCTGTGGTGGTAGACCCGCTGGAATCGGCATCCTGAACCGCAAAAATACGCAAAAACACGGGAAGATCCGCAGATCTTCCCGTGTTTTTATTTATTTATTCTGCTCCTGCACATACCGCAGGATGTCCTCCGGCACCTCTGCCAGTGCATCCGCACCGGCGGCGGTCAGCTCAGCACGACCGCGGAAGCCCCACAGCGCGCCCATGGCGGGCAGCTGTGCGTTGTGTCCGGTGAGGATGTCCACGTCGCTGTCGCCCACAAAAAGGGTGGCGGCGGGGTCTGCGCCCAGCTCAGCCATCAGGGCGTGCAGCCCGGTGGGGTCGGGCTTGGTAGGTACGCCCGGGCGGTTGCCCCGCACGGCGTCAAAGCGGCCGGTACCAAAGTAGTGGGCAATGATGCCGCCGCACAGCGCATCAGCCTTGTTGGAGAACACCGCGCACTGGATGCCCTCGGCCTTCAGTGCGTCCAGCAGCGCCGGAATGCCGGGGTAGGGCGCGGTCTTATCCTCCTTGTGGGCATCGTACCGGGCGGTGAACTGCGCCAGCGTCGCCGCCAGCTGCGCCGGGGTGCGGGCGTCGGCGGGGGAGAATCGCTCCACCAGCTTGGGGATGCCGTTGCCCACCATCATCTTGAACTGCGCCACCGTAAAGGTGGGCCAGCCGTTTTGGGCACACACCCAGTTGCCGGCATCGGCAAGGTCGTCGATGGTGTTCAGCAGGGTGCCGTCCAGATCAAATAATACAGTCTTTATCATAAAATAGTCTCCGTTGGTCTGTGATACAAAAATGCCCCGCCGACCGTAGGTTCAGCGGGGCATCGCAAGTATACTTCTATCTTTCCAGAAAATCAAGAGCCGCCAGCGGCACGCTGCGCACCGTGACCTTTTCTTTGCCGGGAAATACAAGGGTCAGGTTGGCACGCTGCACCGTCACCGCCCAAGGAGATTGCAACGCGGTAAAGCCGGTGTCCGGGTGGAACACGCACAGCTGGTGCAGATGGAACCGGTGCTGCCGACAGAGCAGCAGCTGTCCCTGCTGCTGCCATACGCCCTCCCGGTGCCAGCCCACGGCGGCTGCGCCCAGCAGGGCGGCGAACACACCGGTGGGGATGAGCAGCGGCAGGGTGAGCGCGGGCAGGGCAGTGCGGGATACCGCCGTCAGCAGCAGGCAGAGCGCCAGCGGGATGCCTGCCGGTAAAAAGAACACTACGCTGCGGTCGGTGGTGTCGGCGCGGGTGTCTGGGGGCAGCTGCGCCATCTCCGGCAGCAGCTCCCGCAGCAGCGGGGTGCCCTCCCGCCAGACGAACAAGGGCAGCTCCGGGCGGCACGCCCCTGCCGAGACAAATACCGGGCAGTAATGCAGCGCCCATGTGGCGGGGGAGCGGCGCAGGTCGGCGTAGTTCAGCTGGCAGAGCCGCAGCCGCATCTCGTACCGGCGGACAAGCCCGCCCCGGCTGCCCAGCTGGGTGTCGGTGCGCCAGACGGTGTAATGCACCGCCTGCAAGGCGCTGCGCACCAGACTGATGCAGAACAGGGTGCCCGCCAGTACCAGCAGCCACGCCGCGCCCAGCGGCAGCCAGCGGGCGGCAAGCGCCGCCAGCTGTCCCAGCTGCGCAAGGGCAGCGGTCTGGGCGTCCGGAGCATAGCTCTGGGTCTGGTGGATAGCCAGCCACCACAAAAACAAGGTGGACAGGCCGTTGGCACCCAGCACCGTAAAGGCCAGCTTTTCGCCGCCCTTGGGTGCGTGCCACAGCGGGTCTGTCACCGGCAGCAGCACATCGGCAAGCTCCGCGGCCTGCTGCCGGGTAAGATACAAAGTGATGGTCTTGGTCTGCCCCACTGGGTATAGCACCACCCGGCAGGCACCGGTCGGCCGGTAGAGCAAGGGCTGCTCCAGCACCAGCGCCGCTAGACCCTCGGCGCGCAGGGCACGGTCCAGCCGCACGCCAAGCCGCCAGCTGACGTGCACCGTGCCCTCGGCATCCACCTGCCAGCGGCTTGCATAGTACACCGCCCAGCACACGGCGCTGATAAACACCAGCAGCACAAGCTCCTGCCGCAGCGCCGCACGCAGGGCGTCCCAGTTGCGGTCAAAAAGCACCTGTACCAGCGGCAGAAGGTACACCAGCAAAGTCTTGCGCAGCAGATGCAGCGCCGCCAGCGGGTGAAAGTGCTTTTCCCGGTTCATACACTGCCCTCCATCAGTACCGCCGCCAGCGCGGTCGCCTGTGCGGCGGGGATGCCGGGAAGCACCAATTGCAGCCCCGGGCTGCGCACCAGGAGCACGGTGCACCCTGCCGCCCACAGCAGCGGGGTGCGCAGCAGCTGCACCCCGGTGACCGCCCGGCGCGGGATGCGGTGCAGCACAGGGACAGCCACCCCGGCCTGCACCGTGACGCTGTCTGCCGTCAGGGCGGCGACAAAGCTGCAGCAGCGCGCCCGGACAAGCGCCACCAGCGCCGCCCATACAGCGCAAAAGACTGCGCCCGCCCACACGCTCTGCCAGAAGGCAAAGGGCGCGCAGACCAGCCCGGGCACAGCTGCCCAGACGCAGAGCACCCGGCGGGCGCGGGGCGGCAGCACCAGCGCGGTGCGCAGCAGCTCCTGCTCGCTCATTTGTGGGAGGAAAGACCCCACGCATCCATCAGCAGATGCAGGGTGTCGTCCTGTGTCAGGCACAGCAGCCGGTCCCACGGCAGCAGCACCGTGCTGCCGTGGGGGATGATGAACTCGGTATCCCGGGTGATGCTGACCAGAATGGCATCGCCGGGAATGGGGATCTCCTTGATCTCCTTGCCCGCGAACTGAAAGTCCTCCGGCAGCAAAATTTCATTCAGGCTGGCAGTGCCGCCGCCCAGGGACAGCAGCTGCCGGATGGTGTCGGTCTCGATCTCCCGCTCCAGGATGTGGCTCAGGTTGTCGGTGCCGCACACCACGGTGTCCACGCCCAGCGTGTGCAGGATGTCCCGGTTCTTGGGGTTGGAGGCGCGCGCCACGGTGCGGTTCACACCAAACTCCCGCTTGGCGATCTGGCACGCCACCAGATTGGTCTCGTCGGTGTTGGTCACCGCCACAAAGGCGTCGCAGCTGGCCACATCGGCGGTGCGCAGGGTGTCAAAGCTCAAGGAGTCGCCGCAGATGACCGGGATATCCAGCGTATCCGCAAGGGTACGGCACAGCGCCTCCTGCGGCTCGATGATGGTCACCTTATGGTGGTGGGACAGCAGGCTTTGGGCAAGATACATGCCCACCCGGCCGCCGCCGGCAATACAAACTTTCATATCGTTACCTCATTCTACGGTCTGTAAAGCAAAAACAGGCTGTTTTACTTGGAAAGTGCCCGGAACACCGCCTGCTCGGTCAGCACGGTGGGGCAGATGGTCTCCAGCTCGTAGGCCTTGTGGTATAAAATTTGCAGATGCGGGTCGGACACCCGGCAGATGACTTTATCCCGGCGGAAGATGTTCTTTGCCAGCTGCGCCGCCATCAGGTTCACCGAGTCCTCTTCGGTCACTGCCGCCACGGCGTCGCAGTTCTCCACGCCGCCCCGGCGCAGGGTGTCCGGGTCGGTGGGGTCGCCCACAAGGGCGGTGCCGTGAAAGGTATAATCGTCAAAGGCATCCAGTCGCTTGAGCTGCTCGGGGTCCTTTTCCACCACCGAGATATCATGGCCGATGCGTTCCAGATCGCGGATCAGCGCCGCACCCACCTGATCGCAGCCGATCACCAGTATGTTCATGAAGGTTCACCTCGTTGTTCTCAGAGCTTTCAGCGCCGGGCGCAGAAAGCGGACAGACTTCTTATTTTTATAGTATAGCACATTTCCCGGGGCAGATAAATACAGCGCCCGGGGGAAAATTTCTATAATCTGTATGCACAGCGGCTCATAGTATGGTATACTGGAACTGCTTTTGAAAAAACTACGCACCCAACGGGTGCTGCAGGAGGGATTTATTACGTTTTTCGAGATCATCAAAGCGATCCTGATGGGTATTGTGGAGGGCATTACCGAGTGGCTGCCCATCTCCTCCACCGGGCACATGATCCTTGTGGAGCAGGTTGTCAAGTTCAATGCCAGCGAAGAATTTATGTCCATGTTCCGGGTGGTCATCCAGCTGGGTGCCATTCTGGCCGTGGTGGTGCTGTTCTGGAATAAGCTGTGGCCCTTCGGGCTGCGGCAGGGCAAGGTCATCTCCAAGCCCAGCGTGTGGAACCTGTGGTTCAAGGTGGTAGCCGCCACCCTGCCGGTGCTGGTCATCAGCCCGCTGGACGATTGGATGGAGGAGCACTTCTATAACTACATCACCGTAGCCGCCATGCTGATCCTGTACGGCGTGCTCTTCCTTGTGGTGGAAAACCGCCGCACCACGCCCCGGGTCACAAAGCTGGAACAGATCAGCTACCGGGACGCTTTGCTCATCGGCGTGTGGCAGTGCCTTGCCATCATCCCCGGCACCTCCCGTTCCGGTGCTACCATCGTGGGCGGTCTGCTGCTGGGTCTCTCCCGCGCCTGCGTGGCAGAGTTTACCTTCTATCTGGCCATCCCGGTCATGGCGGGTGCATCCCTGCTCAAGGTGGTCAAGTTCGCGGTTTCCGGTGTATCCATCACCGGCACCGAGATCGCTGTGCTGCTGGTGGGCTGCGTTGTGGCCTTTGTGGTCAGCCTTGCAGCCATCCGCTTCCTGATGGATTACGTCAAGCGCCACGACTTCAAGTTCTTCGGCGTCTACCGCATCGTGCTGGGTGCTATCGTGCTGGCTGTGGCAGCCATCACCGCGCTGGCATAAGAGAAAAGCTTAATAATGATAACAGGGGCTGTTGCTTGTGCAACAGCCCCTGTTTTGATAGGAAAGCTCACTCTTCCTCTTTTTTCACCTTTACGCGCCACTTGTGGGACATATACTCCGAGCGCAGTTTGTTGGTAACAAAGGTCTGGCTGCTGTACAGGCCGTGGTGGCCGGAGAGCATAAAGCAGATACCGCAGCCCAGCGCGATGAGCTCCAGCCCGGCACCGCTGAACAGCTCAAAGCCCAGCAGGATGGAGGGGATCAGGACGTTGGTGGCACCGCAGAAGATGGACACCAGCCCCACCGCCGCCGCAAATTCGGCGGGTAGACCCAGCAGCGGGCCGACCACGCAGCCGAAGGTAGCGCCCACAAAAAAGCTGGGCACCACCTCGCCGCCCTTGAACCCGCAGGCAAGGGTCAGCGCGGTGAGGAAGATCTTGCACAGAAAATCCCACGGCAGCGCCTGTCCCTGCTCCACGGCAGCAACGATAACGCCCATGCCCGCGCCGTTATACCGCCCCACGCCGAACAGATAGGAAAAGCCGATGACCAGCACGCCGCCCGCAAAGACCCGCACCCACGGGTTCGGGAGAAGCTTTGGCACAGTATGCTCCATGAAGTGGAGGGTGTAGCAGAACAGCCGGGAGACGGCAGCGCAGGCCACACCCAGCAGGATGACCAGCAGGGCGGTGCGGACATTCAGCTCCGGCGCGGTGAGCGCAAAGTGGGTGGGCGCGATGCCAAAGGCCAGCGAGCAGCCGTAGGCGATGAGGGCAGAGGTAAAGGCCGGGACAAAGGCAGAGGTGAAGGTCAGGCCCACATCCTCCACCATCATGGCAAAGCAGGCCGCCGCCAGCGGGGTGCCGAACAGGGCAGAGAAGAACGCAGCCATGCCGCTGATGGTGGCGGTGCGGCGGTCGTGGTCCTTGAGCCGCAGCAGGGTGCCAAGGTGCCAGCCGATGCTGCCGCCCATCTGCAGCGCAGCGCCCTCGCGGCCGGCAGAGCCGCCGCACAGGTGGGTGAGCACCGTACCCAGAAAGATAGCGGGCACCAGCAGAATGCTGACTGGCTCGCCGCTCTGCACAGCGCGGATAACGTTGTTGGTGCCCACACCCTCGCACTTTGTTACCTTATAAAGGGCAGTGATGAGCAGACCCGCCACAGGCAAAAGGAACAGCAGCCAAGGCTGCGCGGCGCGCAGCTCGGTGGCGTGCTCGACAGCAAGGTGGAACAAGGTGCCCAGAAATCCACAGAGCAGACCCATGGGAACTGCCAAAAAGAACCATTGCAGCGCCACCCGCAGGGCGGCTTTAGCTTCGTGCCAGAATGTATCAAAATCGTTCATAGACATAACTCCTGTATCTTGACATCCGTTCCGTTTTTTGGAACCGATAACCGATATAAGATAACACCGCAGGACAGGGCTGTCAACCCCAAAATGGGCAGAGCAAAAGCGGGACTGCTCATTTTCTGTTTACACCGCTCGGCCGGGTGTGCTATACTGAAGGCAGTACCGCACAATTCCCGCCTGACGGCTCAAGCACCGTTCCGGCGGCTGCGGCACGGCATCTGCGTTGCCAAAATGCTCGATAATACACAAAGTATTATCTGCGCTTTTGGCTTAGCATCTGCCGCACCTCGCTCGCCGTATCGGCACTTGGAATCATGTGGTATTGCCTGAACAAAAGAGAGACCGCGCGGCAGATGCCGCCGGAAGGATATGGGAGGAAAAACACCATGGAAGCATCCAAAGTTTACTATACGGATTTCCGCTGTCCGGTGGGCACCAGCCTGCTGGAAAAGCTGCGCCGGGTGTGCATTGCCGCCGGCATTAAGGACATCGACATGGACGGCCGGTTCGTGGCCATCAAGATGCACTTCGGCGAGCTGGGCAATCTGGCTTTTCTGCGTCCCAACTACGCCAAGGTGGTGGCAGACCTGTGCAAGGAGCAGGGCGGTATGCCCTTTCTGACCGACTGCAACACCCTGTACCCGGGCAGCCGCAAGAATGCGCTGGAGCACCTGAGCTGCGCCCAGTTGAACGGTTTCTGGCCCATGACCACCGGCTGTCAGGTGATCATTGGTGACGGTCTGCGCGGCACGGATGAGGTGGAAGTGCCGGTGCCGAACGGCGAATACTGCAAGACCGCCAAGATTGGCCGTGCCATCATGGATGCGGACGTGTTCATCAGCCTGACCCACTTCAAGGGCCACGAGTCCACCGGCTTTGGCGGTGCGCTCAAGAATATCGGCATGGGCTGCGGCTCCCGCGCGGGCAAGATGGAGCAGCACGCTGCCGGCAAGCCCGCTGTGCAGGAGGGCTTGTGCCGCGGCTGCCACCGCTGCGCCAAGGAGTGCGGCTCGGACGCCATTACTTACAATGCCGAAAACAAGGCTGTCATCGACTACGACAAGTGCAAGGGCTGCGGCCGCTGCATCGGCGCGTGCAGCTTTGACGCCATCTATTCCCCCAACGACTGCGCCAACGAGCTGCTGGACCGCAAGATGGCGGAGTACGCCGCCGCAGTCTGCCACGACCGTCCCTGCTTCCACGTTTCTCTGGTGCAGGACATCAGCCCCAACTGCGACTGCCACTGCGAGAACGATGCACCCATCCTGCCGGATATCGGCATCTTTGCGTCCTTCGACCCGGTGGCGCTGGATCAGGCCTGCGTGGATGCCTGCCTGAATGCCGCCCCGCTGCCCAACAGCCAGCTGAGCACAAACCTTGCAAAGCCGGGCTGGAACTGCTACCACGACAACTTCAAGGACTCCAACCCCAACATCGAGTGGAAGGCCACCCTTGAACAGGCCGAGAAGGTGGGCATGGGCACCCGCCAGTATGTGCTGAAAAAGGTATAAAGACAAAATGGGGCGCTGACCACACGGTCAGCGCCCCATTGCGCTTTAAAGTTTAAGGTTGCGTTTAAGCCTCGCCGTTCGTCTCCGGCACGATATCGTCCAGCACAGCTTGCAGCGCCTGCCAGTTTTTCAGGGTGCAGCCGGGCAGGGTGTCAGCGTCCAGCCCTGCGTCCGCGATGCGGCCGGTCATGCTGTCCTTGTCACTGAGCAGGTCCAGCGCGGCGTCCTTAATTAGCGGCCATGCCTCGGCAAAGCCCTCCTGCTGGTTGTCGGTCAGGCCGTCGTACCAGCTGTAAAAGGCATCCTGAATGGCCTCCGGGGAGCGGCTGGACATCCGTGCGTCCTCGGCCCAGTGCAGCAGCGATGCCGCCGCGATGACCGATTTCAAGGAGCAGCCGGATACCCCGGGCCCCCAGCCCAGACAGGGCGCAAAGGCGTTTTCTGTGCCAGTGATGGAGAATACCGAGTTCTCATCAAAGTTGCCGGGGTTCAGCTCTCCGGTGTTGGCCTCTGTGGTGGAGGAGGGCAGCTCACTGCTGCCGGAAGCGGATGCGCTGTCCGAGGCGGGCGCAGCGCTGGATGCGGGGCTGCTTGCAGAGCCGCCGCAGGCTGTCAGCAGACAGCCCAGTAAAGCGGCGCACAGCAGCAGCGCAAGGGAGCGGATATATTTCGATGTCATAAGAAAAACCTCCGTAACTGGTGCCCCGGCAAGCCGCCGGAGCAAAGCGGGATCTACACCCTAAGTATACGTTCTGCGCACGGCGTTGTCAATCGTTCTGCGCAGGACGAATTTCAAGCAGTCCTGTGCAGGATATACAAAAATGCAGCTTGAATTTCGGGCAGTTCAACGCATTGACATTTTCCGCGCTGGCCCGTATAATCAAAAGCAGACAAGTGAATTTATCAGTGCGTGTAACTGTTCGATCAGGCATGAGCATCAGAGGGAAGGCGGCAACGGCATCCCTTTGGTTCTTGTGCCCTTTTCTTTTTCACAAGAGCTGCGGCATGGAAGCGGAGGAGTGCGGCGATGCAGGCTGTAAAGGTATTCAATAACAATGCGGTGTCGGTGGTCATGCCGGACGGCAGGGAAGCCATTCTCGTGGGCAACGGGCTTGGGTTTGGCCGCCGCCCGGGGGACGTGATCGACAAAAGCCGCGTTTCCAAGGTGTACTATGTGCAGAACGAGCTGCAGACCAAGTTCCTCAAGATGCTGGATAACGTTACCCCGCAGGTGATGCAGGCCGCCGAGCGCATCTCGCTGGCGGCAGAGGAGCAGGGCATCCTGCTCAGCAGCAAAAGCACCATCTCGCTGGTGGACCACATCAGCTTTGCGCTGGAACGTGTGGAAAAGGGCACCTTTCTGCCCAACCTCGTGCTCTCGGAGACCCGGATGCTGTACCCGAAGGAGTACGCGGTGGGGCAAAGGGCGCTGGAACTTGTCCGGCAGTTCTGCGGCGTACAGCTGCCGGAGGACGAAGCGGGCTACATTGCCCTGCATCTGGTAGCCGGTGCGGCGGACGGCGCGCTGGCCTACGATACCGTAAAGTTCGTCAAGGCGGTCAAGGAGATCATCTGCGATACCTATCACTGCACCTTTGAGGAAGAAAGCCTTGAGACCACCCGCCTGACCGTACACCTCAAGTTTCTGGCGGCGCGCATTCTGCGGCACACTCCTTGGCAGGACGCCGGGCTGGAATCCATGTATACGGTGCTTTTGCAGCGCGACAGCCGCAACGAGGTGTGCTTGCAGCGCATCAATGCCTATCTGCGGCAGGAATTTGATTACGAGCTGGATCATCAGGAGCAGGTCTATCTGCTCATCCACCTGACCAAGATCGTCCGATAATCCGATAAAATGTTTCAACAGGGCGTCCGGAAGCCCTGCGGAATAGAAATCATCCCCCAAAACCGTCAAGTCAAAAAGTGAGGAGTATTACACGATGAAAGAAAAAGTCATGAATGGCTTGGAAAAGTTCTCCAAAGCCATGCTCTCACCGCTGTCGTATATCTCGGCAGCAGGCCTGATCCTTGTGCTGGGCGCATTGCTTACCAGCACAAGCCTTAGTGCGATGATCCCCGCTCTGCAGTGGACCCCCATCAAGCTGCTGGGACAGCTGATCTACAACTGCATCATGGTCATCATCAACAACCTCAGCCTGATGTTCTGCGTGGGCATCGCAGCGGCGCTGGCCAAAAAGAACAAGCAGCAGGCTGCCATCATCGGCCTGATGAGCTATTTTATGTACCTGACCGCCGGCAACGTCACCCTGACCCAGCTGGGCATGCTGGCCGAGGCTGACCCGATGGTGGGTCTGTACGGCACCGGTCAGTCCACCGTGTTCGGCATCCAGACGGTGGACATGGGCGTGTTCGGCGGCATCCTGCTGGGTCTTGTCTGCGGCTGGGTGTACAACCGCACCTGTGAAAAGCAGTTCAAGGGCATCATCACCCAGATCTACTCCGGCAACCGCTGGTCCTTTACCTGCATGGTGGTCTTTTCCATCCTGTTCGGCTTTGGCTCCTGCTTCTTCTGGCCGCCGGTGCAGAACGTCATCAGCGCACTGACCGATCTGATCGCCACCTCCGGCAACTTCGGCCTGTTCCTGTACGGCTTCCTGGAGCGCTTCCTCATCCCCACCGGCCTGCACCACCTCATCTACACCCCCTTCCAGTTCTCTGCACTGGGCAACAGCCTGACCGTGGGCGATGCCACCTACACCGGCTCCTACATCGTCATGATGATGGAGTACAGCATGGGTCTGCCCTTCTCGGACGGCATCGTGTGGATGTACACCGGCTTCACCAAGACCTTCGGCTACTTTGGCATCGTGGCGGCCTTCATCTTCTGCGCCCGCAAGGAGAACCGTAAAAAGACCGCTGCCGTTCTGGTGCCGCTGGCCTTTACCGCCTCTCTGGCTTCCATCACCGAGCCGCTGGACTTCATGTTCTGCTTCTCTGCGCCCATCCTGTGGGTGGCACACGCCTGCATCTCCGGCCTGTTCATCGTGCTGCTGCACATCTTCCATGTCACCGGCTTTACCACCAACCTCCTCGGCTCGGTGCTGATGAACCTTTCTGCCGGTGCAGATAAGACCAACTATCCCACCCTGTACCTGCTGGCGCTGTGCCAGATCGCAGTGTACTTTGTGGTGTTCACCCTGCTGATCAAGGCCTTCAACCTGCACACCCCCGGCCGGGAAGAGGTGAGCACCGAGACCGCCAAGAGCGATGCACCCGCCAAGAAGGCAAGCGTGAAGGACTCCGCCGAGGTGCAGTGCGTCATCGATGGTCTGGGCGGCAAGGAGAACATCCTGTCGGTGGACAACTGCTTCACCCGTCTGCGGGTAAACATCAAGGATCCCGCAAAGCTGGACGAAGCTGCCATCAACAAACTGCCGAACAGCGGCATCGTGAAAAAGGGTACCGATATCCAGATCGTTTACGGTCTGCAGGTAGCCGATATCAAGCGTGCTGTGGAAGCACAGCTGGAAAACCAGTAAACCGCTTTTCCGTGTCCCGGCGGATTGCGCCGGGCTAACCTGAAAAATACAAAAAAGGAGCGTTTATACTATGGTCATTACCATTGCTGGCGGCGGTAGCACCTTTACCGCCGGTATCGTCAAATCCATCGCCCTGCGCCGGGAAGAACTGGAAGTGGACGAGATCCGTCTGTTCGATATCAACAAGGAGCGGCAGGATAAGGTTGCCGTTGTGGTGGACTGGGTCCTGCACAAGGAGCTGAATACCGACATCAAGCTGGTGGTCACCACCGATGTGCAGCAGGCTTACACGGATGCCTCTTTTGTGTTTGCCCAGATGCGCGTGGGCGGCTACGCCATGCGGGAGCAGGACGAAAAGATCCCTCTGCGCCACGGCTGCGTGGGACAGGAGACCTGCGGCTGCGGCGGCATGGCCTACGGAATGCGCACCATCTTCCCCATGATCAAGCTGATCGACGACGTGGAAAAGTATGCCAAGAAGGACTACTGGATCCTGAACTACTCCAACCCCGCCGCCATCGTATCCGAAGCCTGCCGCAAGCTGCGCCCGAAGGCACGGATCATCAACATCTGCGATATGCCCATCGCCATCATTGACGTGGTGGCAGCTGCCATGGGCATCCAGAACAAGAAGGAGATCGTTTACGATTACTTCGGCCTGAACCACTTCGGCTGGTTCACCTCCATCCAGTACCACGGCGAGGATCTGATGCCCAAGCTGCGCGCCTACATCAAGGAGAACAAGATCCTTCTGCCGGAAAGCTACCTCAAGGGCATGGGCGCCCTGACCTCCTCCAGCAGCCAGAACCGCCACACCAAGGGCAGCTGGTACTATGTGTGGAAGGGCGAGTACGAGATCATGGAAAACTTCCCGGAGTACCTGCCCAACACCTACCTGAACTACTATCTGCAGGCCAAGGAGTTCGTGGAGCACTCGGACCCGAACCACACCCGCGCCAACGAGGTGGAGGAGACCCGCGAAAAGAACCTGTTCGATGGCATCGACCACTACCTCAAGACCGGCAAGGTGGACGCCAACACCTTCTATGCCGGCAGCCACGGCGACTGGATCGCAGATCTTTCCGCTGCGCTGAAGAACGACACCAAGGCACGCTTCCTCATCATCACCGAGAACCGCGGCGCTATCCCCAATATGCCCTATGACGCAATGGTGGAGCTGCCCGCCTACATCGGCAAAAACGGCCCGGAGGTCATTGCCCGGGACAACATCCCGCTGTTCCAGCAGGGCTTGATGATGCAGCAGCTCAACAGCGAAAAGCTGCTGGTAGAGGGCTGCGTGGAAGGCAGCTACGAGAAGGTGCTGCAGGCCTTTACTCTGAACAAGACTGTGCCCAGCATGAGCGTTGCCAAGGCCATTCTGGACGATATGATCGAAGCCAACAAGGGCTACTGGCCGGAGCTGCACTGAGCAGCCGACCTTACAGCCGCCGCAGGCATTGCCGCCTGCGGCGGCTTTTTTGTGCGCATTGACCTTTGCACAGCAAGGGCTTATAATGAGAAAAAACCAGTAAAAGTGAAAGGAAGCACACCCATGCAAAACCAAGTCCCTGTATCCCAAAACCGCCCGATCACCGGGCGCTTTGCGCCCAGCCCCAGCGGACGGCTGCATCTGGGCAATCTGGCGTGCAGCCTGCTGGCATGGCTCAGCGCAAAAAGTCAGGGCGGACGCATCGTGCTGCGCATCGAGGATCTGGACGCCGAGCGCTGCCCTCGCGTCTACGCCGACCTGCTGGAGCAGGACCTTGCATGGCTGGGGCTTACATGGGACGAGGGCGGCAGCACCGGCGGCGCACACGCGCCCTATTACCAGAGCGAATGCGGGGACATCTATACCGAAAGCTACCGCAAGCTGGAGCAGAGGGGGCTGGTGTACCCCTGTTTTTGCTCCCGCTCCCAGCTGCACGCCGCCAGCGCACCCCATACCTCGGATGGCAACGTCATCTACCCGGGCACCTGCCGGGGACTGACGCCGGAGGAGATCGCGGAAAAGCGCAAAAAGAAAGCCCCTGCCTACCGCCTGATAGTGCCGGACGAGGCCATCACCTTTACGGACGGCTGCATGGGCACCCACACCGAGAACCTGCTGCGGGATTGCGGCGACTTCTATCTGCGCCGGGCAGACGGCGTGTTTGCCTATCAGCTGGCGGTGGTGGTGGATGATGCCCGCATGGGCGTTACCGAGGTGGTGCGCGGGGCAGACCTGCTTTCCTCCACGGCGCGGCAGCTGTACCTGTACCGGCTGCTGGGCTTGCAGCCGCCCCGCTTTGCCCACTGCCCGCTGCTGCTGGCAGCGGACGGGCGGCGGCTGTCCAAGCGGGACGGCGACCAGAGCCTTGAAAACCTGCGGGCAAAATACACCGCCCCGGAGATCATCGGTAAGCTTGCCTATGCCTACGGCTTGCAGCCGGAGCCTGCCCCCCGCACCCCGGAAAGCCTTGTGCCGGACTTTGCGTGGACAAAAGTCCCCAAGCAGGATATCTGCCTGCCCGAGGGGCTGTTTTAAAAAAGGAAATGAAAAAACGACCCCTGCCAGCGCCAAAGGCGCTGACAGGAGTCGCTTTTTCTTTCTTCCTTAGGCTCTCCGCACCTGCGGCAGCTGGCTGCGCTCGAGAGCGGTAAAGGCACTGTCCAACGCCAGTGCCAGCAGCGCACCCAAGGCTACGTCAATGCAGCTGTGCTGCTTGAGCAGCACGGTGGAGCAGACGATGGAAACGCACAGCACAGCGGCTGCGGGACGCATCCAACGGCGGCGGGGCGCATCAAAGATGCGGCTGCGATAGTACGCCAGCAGCAGCGTCACCGAGTTGAACACATGGATGGACGGGCACACGTTGGTGGCGGTGTCGGTGCGGTACAAAAAGCGCACCACCCGGGCAAAGACGTCGCTGCCCGGCACCCAGTAGGGGCGCAGGTCCAGCGCCGTGGGCAGCACTGCGTAGCACGCCAGTGCAATGGTCATGCCGGAGAACAGCGGCAGGCACAGCCGCCAGAAGTCCTCCCGCGGGGCCTTCCACAGCAGATAGAACAGGGTGAAGGGGATCCATACGAACCATGCAAAATAGGGGATCACCGCATATTTGCAGAAGGGGATCAGATCGTCCAGACGGCAGTGCACCAGAATGCTGCGCAGGGGGACGTTTGCCTCCAGATAGTGAAAAACAGAAAGATAAAATATAGAATACAGCGCCATAAACCCGACCGGGTGGCGCGCAAGCCAGCTGCGTTTCATAGAATAGCCTCCTTTTGCAGAAGAGCAGAACTCGATAGCATTGAGAAATTATACGCCCGAACGATGAAGATTGCAAGAACGAAAGGTGAAAACTTTGTCAAGCGCTGAAAAAATAATTTGTGGAACCTGTAAAAAATACCATCGCTCTTCTGTTGATAATACGAATCAAAGCGGCGCTTTCCTGCAAAAAGAAAAAATCCACCCCGTTTTCGCCGGTCTTTACAGACCGGGAATGGGGTGGATACCAAAAATTCAGATCACACTCTGCTCCAGCCAGCTGCCCCGGCGGAAGCGCAGGTAGAAGCACAGCGAGCGGAACACCCAGTCCAGATACATACCCATCCAGATGCTCAGCAGCCCGCCGCCGAAGCACAGCACTGCCAGATAGCAGAAGCCCACCCGGAACGCCCACATGGACACGATGCTCACGGTCATGGTAAAGCGGGCGTCACCGGCGGCGCGCAGGATGTTGGGCAGGGTAAAGCTGGACGGCCACACGAACAGGGAAACGATGTTGAACCACACCATGATGTCCAGCGCCATGGCCTGCGCCTCCGGCGAGAGGTTGAACAGAGACACCGCGAACCGGTTGGCGAAGAAGAAGGCCGAAAGGTTCATCACCCACGCGCCGCAGTAGGCGGTCAGCATCAGGCGGCGGGAGTAGTACATTGCCTGCTCCTTTTCGCCCGCGCCCAGACACTGACCCACCACGGTCAGGGCAGCCATGCCCACGGCGTTGGCGGGGATGTTCAGGAAAGTGGTGGTGGTATTGGCAACGGCATTGGCGGCAATGGCCGCCGTGCCAAGGGTGGAGGTCAGGCTGGAGACCGACAGCTTGCCGATCTGAAACATGCCGTTCTCGATGCCGGCGGGGATGCCCACCCGCAGGATGCGCCGGATCAGCCCGCCATTCGGAGCCATCGCCCGCAGGCTGTCCACCCGCAGGGCGCAGCCCGGCTTTTGCAGCAGATACAGCACCACTGCGCAGGCAATGGCGCGGGATACAAGGCTTGCCAGCGCCGCACCCATGACCCCCATGCCGAAGCCGTAGATCAGCACTGCGTTGCCGCCGATGTTCACCACGTTCATCACCAGACTGGACAGCATGCTGATCTTGCTGTTGCCCTGCGCCCGGAACAGCGCCGCACCGGCGTTGTACAGGCCGATGAAGGGGTAGCTCAGCGCCGAAAGCAGAAAGTAGGTCTCGGCGTAGTGCATCACGTCCGCGTCAATGGAGCCGAAGATGCCCCGCAGGATGGCGTGCCGCCCGCCGATGACCACTGCCGCCACCAGCACACTGAAACTGGACAGCACGAATAAAATCTGCGCAGCCGCCGCCTTGGCATTTTTTGGCTCCTGATGGCCGATGTACTGGCTGGTGACCACCGCACCGCCGGTGGCCAGCGCGCTCATGATCTGGATCATCAGGGTGTTGAAGCTGTCCACAAGGCTCACGCCGGACACGGCGGCTTCGCCCACCGAGGATACCATCAGGGTATCAGCCAGACCAATGGTCACGCTGAGCGCCTGCTCCGCGATCAGCGGCAGCAGCAGCGCCACCAGCGCCTGCCGTGGAAACAGGGGAGTGGATGTGAATTTGGACGATTTCATGCTGTCCTCCGTTGCAAATGACAAAAAAGCTCGAATACCTCTATCATACAGCGGAAGCTGTCGAAATGCAAGAGGTTGTATACAAGAAAGGGCCAAAAAGCAACAGTCTGCCGTGTGCAGTGCCCTTTACCCATGGGCACAGTTGTGTTAAAATAAGGTTGCAGCCCGCCCCGCTGTGCAGGAGAGGGGCGCTGCTTTGGTATATGATAAGAAGGTAAAGACCCATAAGGGGGTAAAGTATGCAGCAAACTGCGCATAAGGTCGTGGTCATCGGGCATCGCAACCCGGACACCGACTCCATCTGCTCTGCCATTGCCTATGCAGAGCTGAAAAATAAGACCAGTGATCTGGTCTGCGAAGCCCGGCGTGCGGGCAAAATGAATCAGGAAACGGAATTTGTGCTGAAAAAGTTCGGGGTCACGCCGCCCCGGATGTGCACCGACGTCAACCCTAAGATCCGGGACGTGGATTATCGCCAGATCCCCGGCATCTCCGGCTCCACCAGTCTGCGCAAGGCGTGGGAGATCATGCGCGACCAGAAGATCGACACCCTTCCTGTGACCAGCGAGGACAACGAACTGCAGGGCGTCATCACGGTGAAGGATATCGCCACCGCCAACATGGACCTGTTCGACACCAGCATCCTTGCCAAGAGCCGCACCAGCTACCGCAATATTCTGGAAACGCTGGGCGCTACCATGGTGGTGGGCAGTGAGGACGCAGAGTGCACCACCGGCCACATCCGCATCGGCACCGCCACTCCGGAAATGCTGGAAAGCAGCATGGAAAAGGGTGATATCGTCATCCTGACCAACCGCTACGAAAGCCAGCTCTGCGCCATCGAGAAGGAAGCTTCTCTCATCATCATCTGCAACGGCGCAAAGGTGGGCCGCACCATCCAGCATATCGCCGCCGAGACCGGCGTAGCCATCATGAGCGCCCCCTGCGATACCTACGCGGCGGCAAAGCTCATCAGCCAGTGTGCACCCATCTCCTATTACATGACCCGGGACGATATCATGAAATTCACCCTCGTCACCCCGGTGGCAGACGTCACCCGCGTGATGGCAAAGGTGCGCCACCGGTATTTCCCCATTCTGGACGCAGACGGTAAGTATTGCGGTATGATCAGCCGCCGCAACATCATCAACCTGCGCAAGCGCCGCATCATTCTGGTGGACCACAACGAGGCCACACAGGCGGTGGAGGGCTTTGATCAGGCCGAGATCCTGGAGATCATCGACCACCACCGCATCGGCAGTCTGGAGACCAGCGGCCCGGTGTACTTCCGCAACCAGCCGGTGGGCTGCACCGCCACCATCGTCACCCAGATGTACGATGAAAACGGCGTGACCATCCCGCAAAAGACCGCCGGTCTGCTGCTGGCTGCCATCCTTTCGGATACGCTGGTGTTCCGCAGCCCCACCTGCACCCCTATCGACGTAAACGCCGCCAACCGTCTGGCAAAAATCGCGGGGGTAGACATCAACGAGTTTGCCAACGAAATGTTTGAAGCCGGCGAAAAGCTGGACGGCAAGACCGCCGAGGAAGTGTTCTTGCAGGACTTCAAGGTGTTCATGTGCGGTGATATCCGCTTTGGCGTGGCGCAGGGCAGCTACATGACCCGCAAGAACCTGACCGCCGCCGAAGCGCTGCTGAAGCCGTATCTGGAAGAGGCACGCAACAAGCAGAACGTGGAGGACATCTATATGCTGCTGACCGATGTGCCCAAGGAAGAGAGTGTAGTTATATGCGATGGACGCTACGCCGCCGGGGTGCTGACGGATGGCTTCGAGATCCAGCCCGGCGCTGATGGCAGCTGGACGCTGCCGGGCGTGGTGAGCCGCAAAAAGCAGTTCATCCCCGCCCTGATGACCGCTTATCAGGAGCTGTAAAGGGACACCGCTGTGTTTGATTTTCTTTCCAAAAAAGATCGCACCCCGCCCGCACTGCCACAAGGCACGGAGCGGCGGCGCTACATCATCACCGGGCAGGTGCAGGGGGTAGGTTTCCGCTACCGGGCGCGGTACGCCGCGCAGACCCTTGACCTGACCGGCTGGGTGCAGAACGAGGATGACGGCAGCGTAACGCTGGAAGTGCAGGGCGACCCGGATAAATTCATCTCCCTGTTCGCCATGATCCAGAAAAGCGACTATATCCAAATTACCGGCATCCGCAGCAAGAATATCCCGCCCGACCCGTGGGAGCGCGGCTTCTCGGTAAAGGGGTATTAAAGAGTTGAATAGAGAAACAGAGCGCCTGACACCGCAGTGTCAGGCGCTCTGCTTCTATCATATTATACTTTCACCCCAGCACCTTGAGGGGGGAGTTTTCCACCCACAGGGTATGATCCAGCAGGCGGGTGACGGCAAGCCGTCCATTTGCCGTTACCCGGGCGGGGTCGAGGGCGTAGAAGTCGCTCTCGGTCAGGTTTTCCGGGTCGGCGGTGGGGGAGATGCCCGCCACGCATACCCAGTGCCCGTAGGTGCTGCTGGTGGCAATGTGGGGGTAGTTCACCTCGCTCCAGCCGGAGGAAGTCAGGTGGTACTCATAAGTAGAGGTGCGGTTCGTGTGCCTTTTGACCCCGCTGACCGTGGTGTTTTTCAGGTGCACGATCACCGGACGCCCGGCGGAAAGCTCGCTGTACAGCTTTTTCAGGCACTCGGCGCGGGTGCCGGAGTACCCGGTGTAGCCCGCTGCCGACCACACCGCCCCGTTCGACCACATCCCGCTGCCGGAGCACACCTTGCCGTCCAGAATGGTGCGGGCGTAGCGCAGCGCGTACAGGCTGCACTTGCCGGAGGTCTGGTTGCCGATGGAAAGGATGTGGCTGGTGTCGAAGCTGAGCAGCCGGATGCCGTTTTTCTCTTTCAGCGCAGCGGCGTGGGCACGGGGCAAAAAGGCGCACAGCAGCAAGACCAGCGCCAGAACTGCCGCCGCCAGCCGCTGTGCCGCGCGGGCGGGACAGTGTTGCATGGGTATTTCCTCCGAGTTCATTTCAATTCGGACATGATTTTACCACCAAAACGTGGTGAAAATGTGTAAAAAGGCAAAATAATGGGGAAAAGAACTCCCCCAGTCATCTCGCTGCGCTCGATGCCAGCCCCCTCTGAGATGGGGCCTTTGGCATGGCGGCAAAGTTTCCGGCTAAAGTGCAAAGCTTCCGGGCGCGCCAGAGGCTCCCTCCCAGAGGGAGCTGGCGCGGCGCAAGCCGCGACTGAGGGAGTTAACGCCTGCCAACACAACATATATCCAAATTTAAGTAACACCGCACCCGGCAAAACCGCGCCGCCGGGGCAGAGAAACGGAGATTCCGTAGACTGTCGACAGAATTGATTCCAGAATATACCAAAACTGCAACAAATCCCGCTTATTTTCATCCTTTTTAACGAAACTGTTTCGGGAAGTTTAGCGATATTCCCGATTGACAAAACCGTCACCTGTCGGATATAATCAGGGCAGAAAGGCAACGATGGTTGCGAAAGCCTTTCGGGAAAAAAGAAACATATCCACAAACAAGCTGATTGGAGGGATACCCTTATGAAGAACCTGAAAAAATTCGTAGCCCTGCTGCTGGCAGGTGTGATGGCTATGGTGATGCTCACCGCCTGTTCCGGCGGCGGCAACGGCACTGTCATAGATACAACGAAGCAGGAGACGGCTTTTGATACGATCCGCGGCAAAAGCTCGCAGGTCAATCAGGCCAGCGTGACCGAGAATGACCGTGAACTTCAGGCTATTGCTGAAAAGTATCTGAATCAGGATCTGAACAGCAGTATTGATTTCCTTGGCGCTCAGTGGGTCGCCGGTTTCCATGTGGACGGCAAGGGTACAGAGTATCTGACTATCACCGCAACCTCCAGTTATAAAGCCGGAGTTCTTGTTACAGCGATGTTGGATACCCTGCAGACTTGGGTCGGCGGCAAGGAGCTCCCCGATACGAACGTGAATCTGAATGCTAAGGGCAGCTGGACGAAGCTTGGCGTTGTTGTCAAGACTAATCCTACTACCAAACAGAGCTATATGGCAGTTACGTTCAGGATCGTGAACCCCGCCCACAAGGGCAAATAAGTAAAGAATAATTACACATTTCTTTCCCCGGAGAGCACCCGCCCTCCGGGGCTTTTTTTGTATCCAACAGGCTGGCGTATCTGCTCAAAAACAACTGGAAAATCTAGGCAGTCTGTACATTGACCGGGGGAGGGAGATGCTGTAAAATAAACATAAGCTATCCGGGCTTTTGGGGCGCGGATAAAGTCTGTAAATTTTTTATTTGGAGGAATCTAACATGAAAAAGATGAAACGTCTTGTGGCCGTTCTTCTGGCCGGTATCATGGCACTGGCAATGCTCACCGCTTGCGGCGGCACGCCCAGCACCCCCGGCAGCTCAGAGTTTGAGACTAAGGTTGAGCAGGCCTATATGGCAAAACTGAATGAGACTTTTGGTGTGAATTTCGATAACGATGACGCCATCAAGAAGCTGGCTGTCGATTACCTTCAGGAGGTAAGCGGCGCAGAGACTCTGAATAATGACACACTTTGGAAAGCAGTAAAGCTGAGTGCAAATACCGTGAATGAGGTTATGGTCTGCTTCGACACGAAGCAGTCCACCAACGGAAAGTATGTGAAGTTCTACTATGAAGTGGACAAGGCAGAGACTATTACGCCGGATAAAACGAACCTTGACGTTGTGAAAGCCACTTGGGAAACTCTTCAGCAAATGACTAGTAATAAATTCGAGCTTACCGCGCTGGGCGTCGGCGCAAAGACCATCGGTGACAAGACCTATGTTGCCATCGGCTTTGGAATTAAAGCTGCACAGTAATTGAATCATCCCGCCCCGGAGAGCGCCCCGCTCCCCGGGGCTTTTTGTGCTCTGTTCAAAAAATAGCTGAAAAATATAGGAAATCTGTACATTGACCGGGGAGGGGAGACGTTGTAAAATGAACATAAGCGATCCGGGCTTTTGGGGCGCGGATAAAGTCTGTAAATTTTTTATTTGGAGGAACCTAACATGAAAAAGATGAAACGTCTTGCGGCTGTTCTTCTGGCCGGTATCATGGCACTGGCAATGCTCACCGCTTGCGGCGGCGGTGCACCGAAGAGTGTGGAAGATCAGGTTGCAGATATCTATCAGTCTGCTATGAATGCGGTGTATGGAACGGAGCTTTCTAACGATAGTACACTGGCTGCAATGTCGAAGGTTGCTCTGAATAGCAATATGAATGATGCCGGCGTGATCACTGGCAGTGATATGGTCTTTAGCGAGCCTGACAGTGCAGGAAAAGTGATTGTGACGCTGATTTCGGATGAAGGAATGACTAGCGCTGAGGTTCAGAAGATGATCGATGACCCGGATACTATGAAAGCTTATATAGATCTGATTAAGCTTGAAATGAAGAATGAGCTGGGAGCAAGCTACGATATCTATGTAGCTATGATGAAAGCTGCTATTAACAGAATGGGTACTGGTGCCGTCAAGAAGGGCGACAACTATTATGTTGCCGTTACGATGCAGGTTCCGAAAGAAGTTGCTGATGGGATGCGCGGCTAAATCTAAATAAAATGAATTTTTGCCCCGAGGAGCACCCCGCTCCCCGGGGCTTTTTTTGCGCCTTTTTGTGACAAACCCCGCCCGCTGTGGTACAATAAAAGGGTATCGAACTCACACAGAAAGGACGTTTCCATGCAGCTGTTTGAACTGGTCAGCCCACGGCTGTTCCGCCCGCTGGCGGGGCCTAACCGGGCGTTTTATGCAGAGCTTTTGCTGCTGCTCTGGGAGGAGTGCCGCCATACGGCAGATTACAGCATTTCCCGCGCCGAAGCCGTCTCCCGCGCCGAGGATTATTTTGCCGCGCTGGCAAAGCCGCTGGCGCTGGATGCCGACGGCGCGGGCGATGAGGACGAGCAGCCCACCCGCGACCCTCACACGCTGGCGGTGGGCTTTTTGCTGCGTCTGCGCCGCACCGGCTGGCTGGAGGAGCAGCCCGGCAGTTATGAGACCGAGCCGACCTTTGCCTTTATGCCGGAGGTCACCCCGCTGCTGGATGCGCTGGAAGAGATCCTGAACCCCCGGGTGGTCACCTACACCGGCAAGCTGTACAAGGCGTGGCAGCTGCTGGGCAGCATCGGGCAGGAAAAAAGCCCCTACGAGAACGTGCTGCGGGAGGTGGCGGCAGACCTTGAAACTTTGAACAAGTCCCTGCGCGCCCTCAACGCTTCCATCGGGCATTATATCGACCGCCTGACCCATAACCGCACCCCGCAGGAGGTGCTGGAACTGTTCGACCAGTACGAGGAAAAGGTGGTGGCGGCGGCGTACCATCGCTTTAAAACCAGCGATAACCTGTTCAATTACCGCGCCTATCTGGAAGAAGAGCTGGACGACTGCGAGCAGAACCAGCTGCCCCGTCTGGCGCTGGACTACGCCCGGGTGGAGCGCTGCGCCCCCGGCGAGGCGGCACCCCGGGTGCGTGCCCTCATCCAGCAGCAGCGGGACGCGCTGGAAGAGATGAGCACCCTGATGAAGGAGATCGACGCCAGCCACATCCGCTACCGCAAGCGTGCGGTGCAGCGGGCACAGTTTTTGCTGCTGAGCGACCGCTCGGCGCAGGGCAGCGTCACCGCCCTGCTGCGCCGCTATGCGGAGGACATCCGCAGCCCGGAGCAGCTGTTTGAACCGGACGATGGCCCGGTGGCAGCGCGGCTGCACCTGTACCCGGCGGCAGTGTTCGGCGCAAAGCCGCTGTATCCCCCCGCCGCGCCCCGCACCGAAGCGCCGCTTGCCCCGGTGCGCACCGAACCTCTGGACCCCGAACGGCTGCGGCAGGAGCAGCAGCTGCTGCTGGATTACGCCCGCCTTGCCGTCACCGAGGAAAACGTGGCGCTGCTGGCGCAGCAGGCGCTGGCTGCCCGCGGGCAGGTGAACGCCTCCACCCTTGTGGAGGAATACCCGAACGACTTTACAGGCATCATCGGCCTGCACACCTATTCCCAGTCGCCGCACCGGGAGTATGATATCACCATGACCGGAAACTGGGTGGAGCGCGGCGGCTTCCGGTTTCAGGATTTTGTCCTGACCCGCCGCAAGGAGGTAAACACGGATGGCAACCATTGATCTGCTGGAAGAGACCGCAAACTATCTGCTCAACCACTGCTTTGTGCTGGGCTGCGTAGAGGAACAGCGGGCAAAATATCTGTATATTCAGGATCACCTCAACGAAGTGCGGGCGGTGTTCAAGCCCTTGGGCTACGCGGTGCTTTTGTACCCCGCCCCCATGCAGGCGGCGGCGCTGGTCAACGAGCACGAGGGCAGTCAGGCACGGCTGCTCAAGTACGAAAGCATTTTGCTGCTGGTGCTGCGGCTTTTGTACCTGCAAAAGCGGGAAAGCCTTGCCGCCAGCGCAGACGAGGTGCTGGTGACCGTAGAAGAAGTACAGGCAGAGCTGCAAAAGATGAACCTGCCCCGCAAGCTGGATCAGCAAACGCTGGAAAAGCTCATGCGCACCCTGCGCCGGTACAATCTGGCGCGTCCGGTGGGACGGCTGTCCGGGCTGGACAGCCGCATCGAGGTGTTCCCCACGGTGCTGCTGGCGCTGCCGGATGCCGACCTTGCGGATGCCGCCGCCGAGAGCACCCGCACCCGCACCGAGCTTGGTCTGTACGAGCGCCCGGAGGGCGCAGACATGGAAGCAGGGGAGGGTGAAGCATGATCGAACTCAAGCGCCTGAAACTGATCAACTGGCACAACTTTGAAAATACCACCTTCGACTGCGCCCGCCTGACCTATATGATCGGCGTGAACGCCGTGGGCAAGACCACCATTCTGGACGCCATCCGCTACTGCCTGACCACCAACCGCAACTTCAATGCGCTGGGCAATAAGAAAAGCGGCCGCACCCTGCAAGGCTCTGTCCACGCCAAGCAGCGCGGCGAAAACGCCTACCGCCGCCCGGGGCATACCGTGGCGTATATCGGGGCGGAGTTCTGGGACAGCGTAAAGCACACCAGCTTTGTCATCGCGGTGCGGGTGGAGTCCGAGGGCCCCATGCAGGAGCTGCACCCCGGCGACCAGACATGGTATATCTCGGAGGACGGCATCACGCTGGAACAGCTGCCCTTTATCGACCCGCGCACCGGTGCGCCCAGCGCCAAGGAGGACTTCAAGCCCGCCGAAGGGCGGCTTTCCTACACCCGCAGCCCCAGCGAAGCGCGGGACAGAATATGCCGCGCACTGGGCATCGGGCGCGCAGCCAGCCCGCTGGGCAAAAAGTTCAACGAGGTGTTCCAGATGGGCACCAGCATGGACGAGATCCCGAATTTCCGGGAGTTTCTGTACCAGTACATCCTACCCCAGCCGGAACTGGACTTGGAAGCCTTGCAGGGTGACCGCTTGGAGCTGGAAAACCTGCACGCTGTTCTGGCGGAAGCCCAGACCCGCGCCGATGCGCTGGACGAGATCGTCCGTTTTGGCCGCGAAGCCACCGAAAAACAGACCGAAGCTCTTGTGAACCGGGGCGCCGCCCTGCTGGCGCGGGCTGCTGCCGATGCCGGGGAAAAGGCTGTCTGGCAGGAGCGGGTGGAGGCCGGACGCCGCCAGCAGGAAACGCTGCGCACCCGCTACGCCGAAGCCAAGACTGCCGAAGCGGAAGCCCGCCGCGCCTATCTGACCGCCCACAGCGCCGCCGGTGCCAGCGGCGAGGGCCGCGCACTGGACGCCCTCAGCGAGGAGCTGGCGCACCGGCAGACCGCACTGGATGCCGCCGCCCGCCGCGCCGATACCGCCGAAAAGGCCGCCGAAAAGACCGGCAACCTGCTGGCGGTGCTGCGCCGCAGCGGCTTTGCCGCCGGGCAGAAGCTGGCAGACCTGACCCCCGACACCCTGCCCGCCCTGACCGACTGGCTGACCGCACAGGAAAAGCCGCTGGAAGAAGCCTATTTTGCCGCCCGGCAGCACACCGCCGCCCTGCAGCGGCAGCAGACCGAGAAACGCGCCGAGCTGGACGCCGTATCCGGCGGCAAGTGGGTGTACCCCCACGGCGACGCCGCCACCCGGGTGCGGGACGCCGTGAATGCCGAGCTGAAAAGCCGTGGCATGGAGCCGGACGCCCGCATCTTCTGCGAGCTGCTGAACGTGGAGGACGAAAGCTGGCAGGACTGCGTGGAAGCCTGTCTGGGCGACCGCCGGTTCGATATCCTTGTGCCGCCCGCCCACTACGCCGCCGCCAAAAGTGCCTTTGTGGCGCTGAAAGAGAAAGTCGGCCCCATCAGCCTGCTGGACACCCCGGGGCTGCGCAAGGCCAACCGCCGCGCCGATACCGCCCCCGCCGACAGTCTGGCGGCACAGGTCACCAGCGAAAACCCGCTGGCGGCGCAGTACGCCGATACCATCCTGCGCCGCATCGTCTGCTGCGACACCCCCGACACGCTGGAAAACTACCCCGACAGCGCCACCCGGGACCTTCTGCGTCACCATCCCTTCCGGTTGGAGCGTCTGCGCACCCCGCAGCGCTATATCGGCTTGGAAGCCCGCCGCGCCCGCGCCGGGGCACTGGCAGGGGAGATGAACGCCCTTGCGGAGGAAGTACGCGCCGCCGCACAGGCGGAGCAGAACCTGAAAGCCGCCTACAGCCAGTACCAGACCCTTTTGCGCGGCACAACGCTGGAAGAGCTTGCCGCTTTGTGGGACACCCGCGCCGCCCTGACCGCCGCCCGCGCGGCGGTGGAGGAACAGGCCGCAAAGCTGGCTGAGTGCCGCGAGAATCCGCTTTTGCAGCAGCTGTATAAGGAGGAAGAGGTGCGCGAAGCCGCATGGGAAGCCGCCCGTACCGCCGTGGAGCAGACCGGCGGTGACCTGCGCGTATGCGAAAAACAGATCTCCTCCTGCGAGGCGGAGCAGCAAAAGGCGGTGGACACCGCCGAAAAGAGCGCACAGGCCGCAGAGAGTTTCTTTGCCGCCCACCCGCTGGTGGAGCCGCTCTCCCGCAGCCGTCAGCAGGCACTCACCGGGCCGGATAAGTCTCCCCGCGCCGCCGCGCAGGCTGCCGAAAAGGCACAGGCCAAGCTGGACGATGCCCTGACCGTCTACCTGAACAGCACCCTTGAACCGGCGCAGCGGGAATACAACCGGCGCTACGTCTGCGATTACCCCTTGGGTCTTGCCGGTCTGGAGCAGTACCGCGCCCAGCATGAGAGTCTTGTGCGCATCGACTTGGAGCGCTACGCCGCCCGTTTGGAGCAGGCGCAGCGGGATTGCAAGGACCGCTTCCGCAAGGATATCCTGTTCCGCATGAAGGACGATATCTTCAACGCCCGGCGGCAGTTCCGGGAGCTGAACAAGGTCATGGAGCAGCTGACCTACGGCGAGGAGGTCTACCGCTTTGAGCTGGAACCCAGCCGCGACCCGCAGCTGGCGGCGTTCTATCAGGTCATCGTGGACAAGGGCAACCAGCAGATGACCGAGGGCGATTCTCTGGATAACCTTGCCGCTACCGCCGACCCCGCCTATGAGCGTCAGGTGGACGAGCTGATGGAAAAGATCATGGCAGACGTGGACGAGAACACCCGCGCCCGGCAGGAGGGACGCACCGCTGCCGGTGCCACCCTTTCGGACTATGTGGACTACCGCACCTATCTGGATTACGATATCAAGGTGACCAATCAGGTCACCGGGCAGCAGGCGTATCTGTCCCGCGTCAGCCGCGATTCCTCCGGCGGCGAGAATCAGGCACCCTTCTATGTGGCCATCTGCGCCAGCCTTCTGCAAATTTACCAGAAGAGCGAAAACAGCATCCGTCTGGTGCTGCTGGACGAAGCCTTCAGTAAAATGACCAGCGACCGCATCCGCCCCATGATGGAACTGTTCCGCCGCCTGCAATTGCAGGTGCTGCTCATCTCCACCGTGGAAAAGAGCACCGCCATCCAGCCCTACTGCGATATCACCTACTCCATCGTCCGCCACGGCGACGCCAACGCCATCGCGCCCTTTGTCCGCCTTGCGGAGAAATAAAAGAAAGGGTGTAGAATGGAAAAAACAAGACGAGTTGGAGTTCTGACAAAACGTGTGATCGAACTGCTGGAATTGGAGTTGCCGGAAGGAAAAGATATTCTTCTTGGCGATTCCAACATTGGGCACATGACAACACGCCATCCTGAGGACTTTGCGTTATATGGAGAGTACATCCCGGATATTTTAAGAGAACCGGATTATGTGGCGCAAAATAAAAAGGATAACTCCATTGAATATGTCCGAGAAGTAGAAATAGACCATGTGTTTGTCAAAGTTGCGGTACGGGTGTCTACAAAAGGACAACTTTTTGCAAGGTCAGTTTACAGATTAAATCCAAATCGTGTCCGCAGCTTTATCGACAAGGGAAATCTGAAAAAATATTGACGCGTTATCGCGTGTTGACATTTTGAATTCCTATGATATAATAATAGTGGATAGAGATGAGCAACGGAGGACGGAACAGGCAGCCGTCGCCCATTGTTAGGAGATGTGGGAATCGTCACCCCACCCTTGCTCAAAAAAGAGAACGCCCGCCGCATTCGCAGCGGGTGTTCTCTTTTTTCGTGTTTTACACTTTGCGGCAGAATGATGCAAAACTGGACTTGACATAAAAAATAAACTTTGCTATACTGTTTTTCGCTCATCGGAGGGCTGTTTCAACGTAATTGAAAGGCCGGATAAGATGTCATCGTTCGTGCTTCCCGGAGGCTGTGGGCACCGTAGTGCCGCAGCAGAAGAGGGAACGCACCGGAGCGATGGTTCTTATCCGGCCTTTTTGCATATGTGAAGTTCAAAAAGGAGGAGCTATGCCAAAGAAAGCCATCCAATTGTCCGACCACTTTACCTATTCCCGCCTGCTGTGGTTCGTGCTGCCCTGCATCGGCACCATGCTGTTCACCTCCGTCTACGGCATCGTGGATGGGCTGTGTGTCTCCAACTTTGTGGGCAAAACGGCTTTTGCAGCGGTCAACCTCATCATGCCGCTGCCGCAGCTGCTGGGCACTGTCGGCTTTATGCTGGGCACCGGCGGCAGCGCCATCGTTGGCATCACGCTGGGCGAGGGCGACCAGAAAAAAGCCGACCGCTATTTTTCCATGTTTATGTGGGCAGCGCTCATCTCGGTCAGTGTGCTGGCCGTGCTGGGCATCCTGCTCCTGCGCCCGGTCGCCGAGCTGCTGGGCGCAAAGGGAGAGCTGCTGGACTACGCCGTGCGCTACGGGCGCATCCTGATGCTGGCGCTGCCGCCCTTTGCGCTGCAGAATATGTTCCAAAGCTTTTTCGTCACCGCCGAAAAGCCGCTTCTGGGCTTCTGGTTCACCGTTGGTGCAGGCTGCACCAACATGGTGCTGGATGTGGTAATGGTGGGTATGCTGCACTGGGGCGTGGAGGGCGCTGCCCTTGCCACCCTCATCAGCCAATTGGTGGGCGGCGTGCTGCCGGTGTTCTACTTTATCGACCACGGCAATACCAGCCGCCTGCACCTGTGCAGAACGCAGTTTTACGGCCGCGTGCTGTGGGATGCCTGTATCAACGGTTCTTCTGAGCTGATGACCAACCTTTCCATGTCGCTGGTCAATATCCTGTATAACTTCCAGCTGCTGCGGCTTGCCGGAGAAAACGGCGTGGCGGCTTACGGCGTTATCATGTACGCTGCCTTTCTGTTTGTGGCGGTGTTCGTGGGCTATGCCGTGGGCAGCGCGCCCATCGTCAGCTTCCATTACGGCGCGCGCAACCACGCCGAGGTGCATAACCTCTACCAAAAGAGTCTGCGCCTCATCGCCGTGGTAGCTGTGAGCATGACCGCCGTATCCATGGTGCTTATTCCCTATGTGGCACGCATCTTTGTGGGCTACGACGCCCAGCTGCTGGCGCTGACCAGCCGCGCCTTCCGGCTGTATGCGCTGAGCTTCCTCATCATGGGCTTCAACGTGTATGCGTCCTCCTTCTTCACCGCGCTGGGCGATGGCGTGACCAGCGCCCTCATCTCCTTTCTGCGCACGCTGGTGTTCCAGCTTGCCGCGCTGCTCCTGCTGCCCGCCCTCTGGGGCATTGACGGCGTGTGGCTGGCTGTCACCGCCGCCGAGCTTGCCGCGCTGGCGGTGAGCGTGTATATGTTCATGACAAAAGACCAGAAATTCCATTACCGTCATGTTTGACGCGCCATAACAAGAAAGCCGCCGGGACCCCGGCGGCTTTCTTGGTTATTCAAAGGTATATTCCACCAGCTGGCAGTTTTTGATGCCCGCAGCGGCGTATTCCTCGTTGGTCATATCGTAAAAATAGGAGTGCACCACCCGGGCGATGCCGTTGTGCGCCACCAGCAGATAGGTCTTGCCGGTGTCCGCCCTCAATTCGTCCAGCAGGTTATAGATGCGCTGTGCCAGCTGCATCATGCTTTCGCCGCCGTCATAGCGGTCGGCAAAGTGGGTCTTGGAGATGCGGAACTCCGCACCGTCCCGGGGCGTGCCCTCATATTTGCCAAAGCACTGCTCCCGCAGGCGGGGCTCGCAGCGGGCGGGCAGACCGGTAGCGGCGGCAATGGCTTTTGCGGTGTCGGCGGCGCGGGAGAGGGGAGAGTACAAGATCTCGTCGATGTGCAGGCCGCTGTCCCGGACAAGCGCGCCCAGCTGCCGCGCCTGCTGCTGCCCGCGGGCGGTCAGCGGGCTGTCGGTCATGCCGCAGATCTTATTTTCCACGTTCCATACCGTCTCGCCGTGGCGGGTGAAATAGATATTGTGCATAAAAATACTCCTTACAGCTTGTGCAGGGTGCCGTCCGGCAGCAGACAAACGGTGTCTCCCTCGTCGATGCCAAGACATGTCAGCTCTCTGTCCGGGTAGGGCAGAATGCGGGCAGCCCCGGCGGTATCGGTCAGGGTCACATCGCACAGCACCGGCTGCCCGGCGGGCAGCTCCTCACAGCCGTACAGCTGCTCGTCAATGCGCAGCACGCGGTATTCCGGCATGGTACAGCCCTCCTTTGTGTTTTTCCTTATTATATAGCACCCGGGGGCTTTGGTGCAAGGGGGAACGATTTGAAATGGCCACCGCGTGCGCTTTGGCCATGTTCAGCGGAAAAATTATTTTTAATTCGCAATTCTGGAAAATCTGCGGATTTTCCAGAATTGCCTTTTCACGGGAGGGGTCGTAACGGTAAGCAGCTGCCGTTCATCTTTACGACCCCTCTGGTGAAAAAGTGTTCCAGAAACGCCCGCAGGCGTTTCTGGAACACAAATATAAAAATCAAATTCCGCTGATTATGCGCAGAGCGAAGCGGAGCGCATTCTAAATCGTCAAATCGTCCCGCCGCCCGGCGGCTGAGGGCAAAAAAACTCCCCCGCTTGACAGCGGCGCGGAGAAATTGTTACAATACGATTACGAATGCAAACCATGCGGAGGGGTTCATGAATATTACGGAACTGCGGTATCTGGTAGCCATCATGAAATGGGGGTCGGTGTCGGCGGCGGCAAAGCAGCTGTACGCGGCGCAGCCCAACGTGAGCAAGGCGCTGAAGAACTTGGAAGAGGAATACGGGGTGCGCATCTTTGAGCGCTCCTCCACGGGCATGATCCCAACTGAGCAGGGCAAGCGGTTCATCGCGCAGGCGCAGCGGGTGCTGCAGCAGGTGGACGAGCTGAAGCAGGAGGCGCACCAGCAGCGCAGCTGCGCCGAGCTGCGGGTGGTGCTGACTCATGCCACCTACGCCTCCTATGCGGCGGTGGATTTTTTGCAGCAGGCTGCCCGCAGCGAGCAGCTGCGGGCACATATCCGGGAGAGCGGTGCCATTGAAGCCTTGGACTTTGTGCTGCGGCAGGGCTACCACATGGCGCTGCTGCGCTATGCCGCCGAGGACGAGGACTACTATCTGCACTACTGCCAGCGCCACGGTCTGCGGCAGGAGCCTATCATGGAGTTTTCCTATCTGCTGCTCACCAGTCAGGACAGCCCGCTGGCGCGGCGGCAGGTGCAGAACCTTGACGAGCTGAACGATTACATCGAGGTGCTGCACGGCGACACCCATCTGCCCGGGGACGAGAGCACTGTTTCCCGTTGGCAGGCAAACCCCAACCGCCGGATCCATGTGTACGAGCGGTGCAGCCAGTTCTCCATTTTGCAGAATCTGCCCACGGCCTATATGTGGTCGTCCCCCATGCCGCAGCGTGCGCTGGAGCAGTACCATCTGGCGCTGCACAGCTGCCCGGCGCAAAAGCAGCAGATGCGGGACGTGCTGGTGTACCCGGAGCGGGAGCCTTTGCAACCGGAGGAGCAGCTGTTTGTGCAGTTGCTGCACAAGCAGGCGGATGCCACCATCAAGGACAGCGGGTGGAAGAAGATTTGAAATGCGCGCCGCGTCTTCCGGGTTGCGGCACCCAGCATCCGCATCGTGCCTTGGGCGGCACGCGCGTCTTGCTGGCCGCTGCCCCAACAACTCCTCCCTGTTTCCGCCGCTGGCGGCGGTCGTCGTTGTTGCAGCGGAAGAATTATTTTAAATTTTGGGGTACAGAAACGCCTGCGGGCGTTTCTGTACCCTTTTTTCACGGGTGGGGGCTTGGAACGAACTCCCTCAGTCAAAGCCTGACGGCTTTGCCAGCTCCCTCTAAGAGGGAGCCTCTGGCGCGCCCGCAAGCTTTGCACTTTAGCCGGAAACCGTACCGCTATGCCAAAGGCCCCATCTCCGAGGGGGCTGGCATCGAGCGCAGCGAGATGACTGGGGGAGTTCCCTCGGGAGCGCCTGAGAGGGCGGATTTCCCTTCTTTTCGTCCCAAATTCCACGTTTTGGGGAGAAAATCGCAAATGATTAAGCAAAATGCACAAAAAGGCGGCGCAAAGTTTGGCGGGGGCGGGCTTGACCGTTTCCGGGAGAAAGTTTTTGAGAAACAGAACGACGAATTAAAACGTGTTATCGCCACAAAATAAAAGTTTGCATAAACAAATAAAATAAGCGGCTATATACTTTTTGATATGGGAACTATACCTAAAAAATATTAACACAATTATGAAAAAGGTGTTAACATGAAGCCAGAGATCGGTCATAGCCGCAGTATGGCATAAGCTGTCGGCGGCTGAAATCAAAAAGGAGGTTTCTGGTATGATTAGTTTCTTACTGTGTCTGGCGCTCCTTATCATCGGCTACTTTGTCTATGGTAAGATCGTGGACAACACGTTCGGACCGGACGACCGCGAAACTCCTGCTGTGCGCATCAACGATGGCGTTGACTACGTTGTGATGCCCCAGTGGAAGCTGTTCCTCGTCCAGCTGCTGAACATTGCAGGTCTGGGCCCCATCTTTGGTGCACTGCAGGGTGCTCTGTGGGGTCCCGTGGTGTTCCTGTGGATCACCTTCGGCACCATCTTTGCCGGCGGCGTACATGACTACTTCTCCGGCATGATGAGCGAGCGCAACGACGGCGCTTCCATCGCTG
>ERZ791865.928-NODE-928-length-34238-cov-6.234122_pt1 | contig 34238 bp, 36 predicted proteins | sample MGYA00509942_ERZ791865 | MGnify/ENA primary metagenome ERZ791865 (study PRJEB30046, sample SAMN00792098) | human gut metagenome | study: EMG produced TPA metagenomics assembly of the A metagenome-wide association study of gut microbiota in type 2...
CGTTGTTTAATTTACAAGGTACACGCTCCATGCGGAACATTTGTTATTATACTGCCCAGTTGCCCTTTTGTCAATCCTTTTTTTGAATTTTTTTACTGTTTTTTCTTTTCGCCCAAGATGACAATTTTAGAAGGCTGTGTTATAATGTCCATACCTTATTATAGTATCGTGGAGGTGTACCGTTTTGCAGCTCTTGCACGCAAATGCCACCTACGGAAAACTGAATCAGGCGCAGCTGGACCTGCGGCCGGGGCTGAACGTGATCTGTGCCCCCAACGAGGGCGGCAAGTCCACCTGGTCCCGGTTTCTGCTGACCATGTTCTACGGGCTGAACACCCGGCAGCGGGGCGACCTGGCGGACAAGAACCGCTTTCAGCCCTGGAACGGCAGCCCCATGCAGGGCAGGCTGGAGCTGTCGGTGGGCGAGGATCTGCTGACCCTCAGCCGCCGGACCCAGCGCGCCGACGCGCCCATGGGTGTTTTTTCCTGTACCTACACCGGGACAGACACTCCTGTCCCCGGCCTGGATGCCGCCCACTGCGGCGAGGCTCTCCTGGGGGTGCCGCAGTCGGTGTATCAGCGCTGCGCCTTCATCCCCTCCGGCAGCATGGCCATTGACGCCGACGCTGACCTGGAGCGGCGCATCAACGCCCTCATCTCCACCGGTGAGGAGAAGGTCTCCTTTTCCCAGGCGGAAAGCCGCCTGAAAAAGCAGCTGCATCAGCGCAGGTATAACCGCACCGGCGCCATCCCCCAGCTGGAGACGGAGATCGGCGAGCTTATGGCCGCCCAGGCCGAGGTCAGGTCCCTGGCCGAGCAGGAGACTTTCCTACACGAGCAACTGCTGCAGGCGCGGCGGGAGCAGGAGCAGCGCCTGCTGGCCCGGCAGCAGGAAGCCCAGCGGCAGGCCGAGGAAAAGCAGCAGCTGCTGCAGCGGCTGCCGGACAGCGCCGCCCTTCAGGAGATCAATGAGCAGCTGGGCGCCGTGCGCTCCCTGGCGGAGCAGGCACAGCAGGCGGAGAATGCCGCAGCGCAGCAGGAGACGGCCATCCAGGCGCAGCTGCAGGAGCTGACTCGCAGCCCCCTGCATCCCATGACAAAATCCGAATTGGAGGCGCAGCTGCAGATCCAGCCCCCGGCACCGCCCCAGGTGGCGCAGCTGCTCATCTCCCTGGCCCTGGGCCTTTGCAGTGGCGGTTTCCTTTGGTACGAGCTGGACCGGCCGCAGATTTTGTGGCTGTGCATCGCCTGCGCCGCCACGGCGCTGACCGCCGGCAGCTTCTTGTGGCTGCTGGTCAAGCGGCTGCGGCTGCAGCAGCAGCGCCGCCGGGAGCTGGAGCGGCAGGAGGAGCTGCGAAAGCTGGCCGAGAGCTATCTGCCCCTGCTGGAGGAGGTGGAGCGCCAGCGCGGTCTCCTGCAGCAGCAGCGCCAGGCAGCGGCAGACGGCAGCGCGCGGGTGCGGTCCATGCTGGCCCAGCTTTTGGGGCAGATACGGCAGTGGGAGCCCAACGCCTGCTCCGCCGCAGACATACGGCGCTTTGTACAGCAGACCGCCCAGCGGCGGGAGGACCTGGCCCAGGAGATCCGGCAGGCCCAAAGCGGGGCCCTGCAGGCACAGCCTGATGATGCCGACGGTGCCTGCGCCCGGCTGCAGCAGCAGATTGCGCAGATCCAGGGCCGCCTGGCAGCCATGGGGCAGCCTGATGATTTGGAGCGGCAGCTCCGGGCCAAACAGGAGCATCTGGCGCAGCTCCAGGGGGAATACGACGCCCTGGCCCTGGCTTTGGACAGCCTGCGCGCAGCCAACACCGCCCTGCAGAATCGTTTTTCCCCGGAACTGGGCCGCCGGGCTGCGGAGATCTTTGCCGATATGACCGGCAGCGGCTGGAGCAGCATCCTGCTGGATCGGGAGTTTCACCTCTCCGCCGAGGCGGGCAGCGATCCCACCCGCCGCAGCGTGCAGCTTCTGAGCGCCGGCACTGCCGACCAGCTCTACCTGGCCGTGCGGCTGGCCATCTGCGAGATGATCCTTCCAACCGAGCAAAACCCGCCGCTGATCCTGGACGACGCCCTTCTCACCTTCGACGACAGGCGCCTGGGCAAAACTCTGGACTATCTGGCGCGGCTGGGGGAAAAGCGGCAGATCCTGCTGTTTACCTGTCAGAGCCGGGAGGCGACCTATCTCTCCGGGCGGACAGGGGTACACATTATTAATATGGAATAATTTGAAACGTGAGGTCACTATGTTTCCACTGAATACTTTCAGCAATCTCTGCATATTCTTTCTTCTGCTCATGATTTACAGCGCCGCCGGCTGGGTAGGTGAGATGATCTACTGCTCCGTAGGCAAGGGCCACATCTGCGAAAAACGCGGCTTTTTGAACGGATTTATCTGCCCCATCTATGGACACGGCGCCCTTTTGGTGCTATATGTATTACACGGGGGCTTCAAAAACCCCATTCTCACCTTCCTGGGCGGCATGGTGCTCACCACCGCGCTGGAATATTTCACCAGCTGGTTTATGGAAAAGCTCTTCCACATGCGCTGGTGGGATTACAGCAAGAAGAAGATCCAGATCAACGGCCGGGTATGCCTGCTCAACAGCGTGCTCTTTGGCCTGGCCTGCGTGCTGCTGTGCCATGTGGTGAATCCGCCGGTCATGGCGTGGCTGTTCCGGGTGGGCGACACCTACACCATTCCGGTAGCGTCGTTCCTGTTTGGCATTTACCTGATGGACAACGTCCTCTCCGTCCGCAGCGCCATCCAGCTCTCCAGCCGCGCCGAGAAGCTCCACGAGGTCCAGCAGAAGGTGCGCCAGCACCTGGCCGCTGCCGCCCAGAGCCTGGAGGACAAGGCCGCCGAGAGCCGGGAGCGCTATCTCCAGTCCGTGGACAATATGACCCGGGACTTTATGGAGGGCTCCCGCACCCAGCAGCTGATGGAGCACTATGACGAGTTCTTGGCCGAGCAGCGCCGGCAGCTGCAAATGCTGCGCAGCGGCCAGGATATGTTTGAGCGGCGTTTGCTGCGGAGCCATCCGGGCCTGCACTCCCGCCACGACGAGCAGCTGGATCAGCTGCGCCGCCGGCTGGACCGCATCAAGGCTGAGGCCAAGGCCCGCCGCGCCAGCAAAAAATAAAACCCTGCCGAAAATTCCTTCGGAATTTTCCGGCACGCTATATGTTATGAAAAACAAGTTTGAGAATTCAGCAAAGGAGTTGTACCTATGAGCGAATGTACACATGACTGCAGCACCTGCGGCGAGAGCTGCGGGGAGCGCAAGGAAGCAAACGTATTTGAGAAAAAGCCTCTGCACGAGGGCTGCCGGGTGGGCAAGGTCTATGGCGTGGTCTCCGGCAAGGGCGGCGTAGGCAAGTCCATGGTCACCAGCCAGCTGGCCGTCACCATGCAGCGCAAGGGCTATCGCACCGCTGTGCTGGACGCCGACATCACCGGTCCCTCCATCCCCAAGGCCTTCGGCATCCACGGCCGGGCTGTGGGCACGGAGGACGCTATTGTCCCCGTGCAGACCCGCACGGGCATCCAGCTCATGAGTGTGAACCTGCTGCTGGACAACGAGACCGATCCCGTCATCTGGCGCGGCCCGGTCATCGGCGGCGTGGTGCAGCAGTTTTGGTCCGACGTACTGTGGCAGGATGTGGACTATATGTTCGTGGATATGCCTCCCGGAACCGGCGATGTGGCGCTGAACGTGTTCCAGTCCCTGCCGGTGGACGGGGTCATCATCGTCACCAGCCCCCAGGAGTTGGTGAGCATGGTGGTGGAAAAGGCCGTGAAAATGGCGCAGATGATGGATATTCCCGTCCTGGGCCTGGTGGAGAACATGAGCTATCTCCCCTGCCCCGACTGCGGCAAGAAGATCTATCTCTTTGGCCAGGGCAAGACCGACGAGGCCGCCGCCCGGTATGGCCTGCCGGTACTGGCCAAAATGCCGCTGGATCCCACTCTGGCGGAACTGGTGGACCAGGGCGAGATCGAGAGCTTCCAGGGCCACTGGCTGGACGGCGTGGCGGAGAAAATTGTGGAGTAAAAATATCTCTATAATAAAGAACCAGGCGGCTTTTACAAGCCGCCTGGTTCTTTACTGTGTTCACCTTATCCCGCTTGATTGATCTGATATATAAACATTTCCTGTTTGTCACTCGTGCAGTCGCTCTCGTCAATTTTACCGGGCGCAGGAATCCTTACGACCAGTTCAAACGGATCATTCAAGTCTGCATCTACCGGAACAGTCAGGCAGCCCCGCAGAGCATGCACCTCCCCCGCTTTCATAATTTCATTGGAACTGGAATTTATATCAAACACACCAGAGCTATCCGGTTCAGCGTAATCAGCATCAGTCGCCTTGTATTCCTTTCCCTTGTATCGGAAGGTGACGATCGGATCGCCCCATCCGTCATCGTAGCGAAACCCAAGGCTCCCCCGATCCAAATTCTTTACCGTGCAGCTGAATGTCACCAAAACGCTTCCCGTCGGTGCTACAAAAGGATTCTTTTGATCTGCCTCCGCGTCATACTCTTTTGGTAGAAGTATATTTCCCCCACTATATGAGTTGTCTGCCGCAATGGCCAATTCCGCCCGCTCCAGCGTAAACTCAAATATCTCTGTAGAAACCGTTTCCCCCAACACATGTGCGTCTCCTCCGCCCACACCGCAGGCACACAAACTCACGCAGGTACAAAAAAACAGCAGCCACGCTCCCAGTCTTTTCATGCCGATCCTCCTCTAAAATTTATACGATACAATAATTATATATAAATAATTTTCATTTGTCAATTATAATTATCATTATGATAATGTAATATCGCACAGATTACTTTACCATATCCCCAGGGAGGTGGTAGCATGGTCGCAGACCGAATCAAAGCCTTACGAGAAGAAACCCGTATGACCCAATCCGACCTGGCCCGAAAACTGAGCATCACCCGCGCCAGTGTCAACGCCTGGGAAATGGGCATTTCCGTCCCGTCCACCCAATATATCGTGGAGCTGGCCGGGATATTTAATGTATCCACGGATTACCTGTTGGATGTGGCCCCGTCCGCCTCCATCAACATTTCCGGCCTCACCGAAGCCGATGTCCGCATCGTCTACGCCCTGATAGAGCACCTCCGCAAATCCCATATAAGCTAAAAAAACCGAGAGGGGCAGCCCCTCTCGGTTTTTATTTTACGCTGTTTTTACTTGCCGAAGTAGCGCTTCAGCAGGCCCTCGAAGGCCTTGCCGTGACGGGCCTCGTCGCGGGCCATCTCATGGACGGTATCGTGGATGGCGTCCAGGTTGTACTTCTTGGCCAGCTTAGCCAGCTCAAACTTGCCCATGGTGGCGCCGTTCTCGGCATCCACGCGCATCTGCAGGTTCTTCTCGGTGGAGTCGGTGATGACCTCACCCAGGAGCTCGGCAAACTTGGCAGCGTGCTCAGCCTCCTCCAGGCCGGCCTTCTCCCAGTACAGGCCGATCTCGGGATAGCCCTCGCGATGGGCCACACGGGCCATGGCCAGGTACATACCCACTTCGCTGCACTCGCCCTCGAAGTTGGCGCGCAGGCCATCGATGATCTCCTTCTGCACCTCGGCAGGAACGTCATTGCCGAAAGCCTTGCCTACGCCCACTACATGCTCGGCAGCCCAGGACTTCTCCTCCTTCTGCTCGATGAACTTATCGGCGCCCACATGGCACACGGGGCACTCGGCGGGAGGGGTGTCGCCCTCATGAACATAACCGCAAACAGAACATACCCATTTCTTCATTGTAATATCCTCCTTATTATGATTTGGACCGAAGTCCGTTTTTCTCTTGCTGTGACTGTAGTATACCACAAGAAGCCGGGTCTCAAAAGTTGCTTTTGCAACTTTTTGGAAAATTTTTTGTAAATCCGGGAAATATTACCCGCACCGGCACCGGTCCCTCCGCAGGACAGCGTCTCCGATGCCTGTCACCCACCGCATCATCGCGGCGGGACATATGGGGACCGCCCCCGCAGCAAATATTTCAGGTCAAGGAGGCCGCATCACGTCCTGCTGCAAAAACTTCCGGCCCGCCGATTTCTCGGCGGGCCGGATCGTTATGTGATTTCTTTATTCTGCCTCTGCCATGGCCTTGGCCTCGGCAATGGCCTTCTCCTGGGCGGCAGCGGGGCAATCCTCATAGCGCACGAAGGAGAACACAAATGTACCTCTGGACTGCGTCATGGAGCGCAGGTCGATGGCGTAGGACATCATCTCCGCCATGGGAACCTCGGCCTCCAGCACGGTCTCACCGTCGCCGGTGGGGTTCATGCCCATGACGCGGCCCCGACGCTTATTCAGGTCGCCCATGACATCGCCCACATAGTTATCGGGCACGGTGACCTTCAGCTCGCCAATGGGCTCCATCAGCACGGGCTTGGCCTCGGGCAGGGCCTCCTTGAAGGCCAGGCCGGCCGCCAGCTGGAAGGCGATATCGGAGGAGTCCACGGGGTGGTAGGAGCCATCGGTGAGGGTGGCCTTCAGGAACACCACGGGGTAGCCCGCCAGGACGCCATTGAGGCAGCACTTGCGCAGGCCCTTTTCCACGGCGGGGAAGTAGTTCTTGGGCACGGAGCCGCCGAACACGGCCTCCTCAAAGATCATATCCTCCTGCTCGTTCTGAGGCTCGAAGGTGATGACAACATCGCCGAACTGGCCGCTGCCGCCGGTCTGCTTCTTATAGCGGCCGCGCTTTTCCACCTTGGAGCGGATCTTTTCGCGGTAAGCCACGCGCGGGGTGGACAGCTCGGTCTCCACGCCGAAGCGGCTCTTGAGCTTGGCGCACAGGACATCGATCTGAATGTCGCCGGTGCCGGAGATGACGGTCTGGTGGGTCTCGGCATTATTGGAGACGTGGAAGGTGGGATCCTCCTCATTGAGCTTGTTGAGGCCGGTGCCCATCTTCTCCACTTCCTGCTTGACCTTGGGGGCAATGGCCCGCTCATAGCAGGGGGTGGGATACTCGATGCCTTCCAGCACCACAACGTTCTTGGCGTCGCACAGGGTGTTGCCGGTCTTGACACGGTCCATCTTGCCGATGGCGCCGATGTCGCCGCAGCAGATCTCCTTGACTTCCTCGCCCTTCTTGCCCTTCATGGTGTACAGGCGGCCCAGCTTCTCGGTGTTGCCGGTGGCGGGGTTATACAGGGACATATCGCCGGTGACCTTGCCCCGGACGACCTTGATCATGGAGAACTTGCCATACTGGTCGGAAATAGTCTTGAAGACGATGGCGGCGGTGGGGCCATTGGGGTCAAAGGCCACTTCCACATCGCTGCCGCTCTCATCCTTGGCGCTCTCGGCGGGCATATCGGTGGCCACGGGCACCAGCTCCACGATGGTCTTCATGAGCATATCCACGCCCATGCCGGTGACGGCGGAGCCGCACAGCACGGGGCAGACGCTGCCGTCCCGCACGCCGATCTTCAGGCCCTTGGCCATGTCGGCGGCAGACAGCTCCATGTTCTCGAAGAACTTCTCCATCAGCTCCTCGTCGGCACCGGCGGCGGCTTCCATCAGCTCGGCACGCAGGGTCTCCACCTCGTCGGCCATATCGTCGGGAATGGCGCACTCGCCCTTGGCGTCGTAGGCCTTGTTGTGCAGCAGGTCCACGATGACAGTGACGGCCTTGTTGTTATCGGCCTTGGTGGCCACGATGGGGGCGATGGCGGTGCCGAACTTGGCCTTGATGGCGTCCACACAGGCGGCGTAGTCAGCATTGGCCTCCTCCACGCGGTTGATGAACATCATGCGGGGCTTCTTGCCCAGCATCTTCCAGGTACGCTCCATGCCGACAGACAGGCCGTCCTTGGCATTGCCCACGATGACGGCGCACTCGGCGGCGCGGATGGCGCACAGAGCCTCGCCGGAGAAATCGAAGTTGCCGGGGGCGTCCATGACGTTGATCTTGACGTTATTATACTTCACCGGAGCAAAGGCCAGGGAAATGGAAATCTGGCGCTTGATCTCCTCGGCATCATAGTCGCAGGTGGTGTTGCCGTCCACGGTCTTGCCGAAACGGTCGGTCCCCTTGGTCATAAAGAGCATCTGCTCAGCCAGGGTGGTCTTGCCGGATCCGCCGTGGCCCAACAGGCAAATATTGCGAATTTCATTGGCAGTCATAGTTCAGTTTTCTCCCTTCGTTTTTGGAAAATGTGCGGGCGCGCACATAGTCACTCAATAAGGGAATTATATAATATTTTTCAAGGGTTGACAAATACAATTTTCTGCCCGTTTTTTGTGAAAAGTGCCAGTTTATGCCCTCATTTTCGGTTAAATCGACCCAAGGAGCGGAATTATCCCCGGTTTCTCACCCCACCAGCCATAAAATCAGCCCGTACAGGGCGCTGGCCACCGTGCCGAACACGATCACCGGCCCCGCTACCAGGAACATTTTCGCCGCCATGCCGGTAACAAAGCCCTCGGCCCGGAAGTCAATGGCCGGAGAGACCACGGCGTTGGCAAAGCCGGTGATGGGCACCAGGGTGCCGGCGCCGCCGTAGCGGGCGATGCGGTGATAGAGATTCAGACCCGTGAGCAGCGCGGACAGGAACACCAGGCTGATGGAGGTGGCAGCGGCGGCGTCCTCCGGCTCCAGGCCCGCCGCCGCGTACCCGTCCTGGATCAGCTGACCGATGACGCAGATGAGCCCTCCGATGACAAACGCCAGGGTCAGATCCTTGGCCAGGGGGGATTTTTTCTGTTTTTGCCGCACATACTGCTGATACTTCTGCGGTGTTGTTTCCATAGGCCACACATCCTTTCCCGGGTAGCTTTTCCCCGGGCGGGGAAAATATGCGTTTTCCTTGCCAAACGGCGTGAAAAAGGGTATACTCATGGAAGATATTTGGGACTATGGCGTCCTTTTGATTGAAAAGGTGGTTGAACTATGGCTGTGATGATCCATCCCTTCGGGCCCAAGCCCCATGCCCTGGCCCTGATCGACCCGGTCAGCTGCACCGGCTGCGGCATATGCGCCATGTGGTGCCTGATGCACTGCATCGACCAGCAGCCCGACGGCATCTACAAGGTGCGCAGCGAGGACTGCATCGGCTGCCGGTCCTGCAAGGTGAACTGCCCCAACGAGGCCGTGACCATGCTGCCGCCGAAACGGGAGGTGTGAGCTATGAAGAAAACAACACCGGTGAAAAACCTGCCGCTGGGGCTGTATGTCCACATCCCTTTCTGCCGGTCCAAATGCGCCTACTGTGACTTTTACTCCCTGCCGGACAGCGAGAAATTCATGGATGACTACTGCCGAGCCCTGGAGCGGCACCTGGCCGAGGTGGCGCCCCAGGCGGGTGGCCACCTGGTGGACACCGTCTACTTCGGCGGCGGCACCCCCAGCTATCTGGGTACGGACCGCCTGTGCCGCCTGCTGGGGAGCATCAAAAAGCTCTACAAGGTAGACAAGCACGCAGAGATCACCCTGGAGGCCAACCCCGACTCCGCCGGGGACAAAAAGGCCCTGAAGCGCCTGCGCCGGGCGGGCTTCAACCGCATCTCCCTGGGGGTACAGGCCACGGACGACGAGACGCTGCGGGCCATCGGCCGCATCCACACCTGGCAGCAGGCCCAGGACGCCGTGGCGGCCGCCCGGAAGGCAGGCTTCAAGAACCTCAGCCTGGACCTCATCTACGGGCTGCCGGGGCAGACCATGGAGCAATGGGAGAAGACCCTGTCCGACGCAGTGGGCCTGCTGCCGGAGCACCTGTCCTGCTACGGGCTGAAGCTGGAGGAGGGCACGCCCCTCTACGAGCGCCGGGGAGAGCTGACCCTCCCCGATGAGGAGCAGCAGGCGGACATGTACTTATATGCGGTGGAGTTTTTAAAGCAGTGCGGCTATGAGCAATACGAGATCTCCAACTTTGCCCGGCCCGGCTTTGCCTCCCGGCACAACATGAAATACTGGCTTCTGCAGGAATATGCCGGGTTCGGGCCCGGGGCCTACTCCGATTTCGGCAACGTGCGCTACGGCTACGCCCGGGATCTGGAGAGCTATCTCCGGGGCGAGCTGGTGCTGCAGGAGTCGGAGACGCTGGACGCGGACGAGCGGGAACGGGAATACCTTATGCTGCGGCTGCGCACCGTCCGGGGCATTGACCCGAAAGAATTTGAGTACCGCTTCCGGCAGCGGTTTGAGCCCCTGGCCGCCCTGCTGCGCCAATGCGCCGGGCAGGGCCTGGCGGAGGAGGATGAGCACGGCTGGCACTTAACGCCCAAAGGCTTCTTGGTAAGTAACCGCATCATCGGTATGCTACAGGATGAGCTGGCCCGGGAGAAAAATCGCCGGCTGCAGGCCGCCGCCCGGGGCGATTATCGGATGGTATAAGCTAAAAAATGGCCTCAATGAAATAAAAAAGCCCTTGGCCCGCTCCGCGGTGGAGCAGGCCAAGGGCTGAATTTTATGTATGCGCTTTTTAGCTGTCGGTGCGGTGGCGCCACTCCAGCTCCTGATCCAGGTCGTACTTGAGCTTCTGATTCTCCTCCACCAGTTCGTCATAATGGCGGGACTGAACATAGTACTTCACGAAGGTGAAGGTGGCTTCGTTGAACTCCTCGTCGGTATACTCCGGCAGGAGAGAGCCGCCCTTGCGGCGCAGGCCCTGGACATTGATGACCACCAGGCGGCGGTGCTGCTCGGACAGCTGGAACAGCTTCAGCTCCTGGGGCACCTCCAGCCCCAGGTCAAAGGTCTCGTTCACGATCTGCAGCAGGCGCTGCTGCTCAGGCTTGGCCGAGACGATGACGCCGTACTTGGCGAACAGCTTCTTCAGATAATCCACCGAGACTTCCTCCCGGGTGATGGTGCCCTTGCCAATGCCGGTGAGCATGGTGTTGGACAGGTTCAGGCTGACATAGACCTCCTGGCCGGTCTTGGGATAGCTCATACAGGTACCTCCTCAAAATGATATAGCCGCTTTTCTGCCGCCGGGTGCGGCAGTGGTATCGTCTGTCTTTACCCTACCACATTCTCTGCCGGATTGCAACATAAATTTATACCAAGTACATTTATTTTATGCAAAAAACGGCCTGTTTTGGTAAAAACAAGCCGTTTTATAGTTCTAAATGTACCAAACAATTCGTACAACCCCATCCTCTCACACCCCGGTCAGGTCGAAGGACGGGATGTACTCCTCCCGGGCTGACGTGCGCTCCTGGAGGAAGCCGCCGGTGATGCCGCAGTTTTCCATATACTGTGCGGCGGCGCGGTATTCCGCCGCCGTCACATGTCGGGCAAGGGTGCCCTCCGCCCCGGGCTGGGGCGTATACTGGCTCATGAGGGACACCAGCACCTCCCCGGGCCGAAAGGCCCCGGCGATCCAGTCCAGGCAGCGGCGGGTGTTTTCCATCTGCCCCGGCAGCACCAGGTGACGGATGAGGACGCCGCGCTTGAGGAGGCCATTCTCCACCACGCAGGGGCCGGTCTGGCGGAACATCTCCCGGATGGCCGCTGTGGCCACGGAAAAATAATCCGGCGCGGCGGAGAGGTTCCGGGCCAGGTCCGCATCGGCGTATTTCAGATCCGGCAGGTACACCTGGACCTTGCCGTCTAAAAGTCCCAGGGTCTCCACGCTCTCGTAGCCGCCGCAGTTATACACCACCGGCACGGGCAGCGGCGGATCCAACGCCGGCAGGAGAAACGGCACAAAGTGGGTGGGCGTCACCAGGTCGATGGTGGCGGCGCCCTGGACAATGAGATCCAGGAAGATCTCCCGCAGGTGCGCCGGCGTCACGGGTCTGCCGAAGTTTTCCCAGGAAATGGAGTGGTTCTGGCAGTAAATGCAGCCCAGGTTGCAGCCGGAGAAGAACACCGTTCCGGCGCCGTGGCTGCCGCAGAGCACCGGCTCCTCCCAGGGGTGCAGGGCCGCCCGGGCCACCACCGGGGCGGCGGGCATGCGGCAGAAGCCGTGCCCCTCCGTTTCTGTTCGTTCGGCCCCGCAGCGGCGGGGACAAATGCTGCAGATCATCCCTTCAGGGGCTTGAAGTCAGGCCCCAGGTCCCCGGCCACCCAGTGGCGGCGGCAGAGGCCGATATACTTGTCATTGGCTCCCAGCACCACCTGCTCGCCCTCCTTGACCACGTGGCCGTGCTCATCAAACCGGGCGTTGAAGGCGGCTTTCTTGCCGCACCAGCAGATGGTCTTGACCTCCTCCAGCTTGTCCGCCAGGACCAGGAGCTGATAGCTGCCGGGAAACAGCTCACCCTTGAAGTCGGCCTTGAGGCCGTAGCAGATGACGGGGATACCGCAGTCGTCCACCAGGTGGACCAGGTAATAAACCTCGTCCTTGGTGAGGAACTGGGCCTCGTCCACGATGATGCAGGCGTATTTCTGCAGCTCGGCGTCCGGCATCTGCTGCATCTCGTGAAAATAGATGCACGGGTGCTCCAGCCCGATGCGGGAGCGGACCATATGGTCGCCGTCCCGGGTGTCCAGCTGGGGCTTGACCAGGAGCGTCTCCTGCCCCCGCTCCTCATAGTTGAACCGGGCCATGAGGGCGTTGGCCGATTTGCTGGAGCCCATGGCCCCGTATTTGAAGTAAAGCTGTGCCATTTTTATTCTCCTTCCAATTCTCCCAAAACGCGGGTAGCTCTCTCGAAAGCGGAGGGGATGGCCATCTGCCGGCGCTGCTCCTCCGTATACCACTCCAGTTCGCCGTCTCCGGTCACCGTTACGGCGTAGCCCTGCATGTCCCAGCGCACATGGGTGAACACATGCTTGGCCTGCCAGGATTTCTCCCACCGCCGGGCCGTTAAGCCCCAGTTGGCCAGCTGCCGGGCGGCCTGGGCCTCCGTCAGCAGGCCGGGGGTATTGGGATACTCCCACAGCCCCGCCAGCAGGCCCGTTGGGGGGCGCCGGCGCAAAGCCACGGCACCGTCCGGGCGGCGCAGGAGGAACACGGTCAGCTCCTCCGGCCGCTTGGCCTTTTGGGGGGCGCGGACAGGCAGCAGCGCCTGTTTCCCCTCCTGCCGGGCGGCGCACAAATGGGCCAGGGGGCAGTCCCCGCACCGGGGCGAGGGGCCCGGCAGGCATATGGCCGAGCCCAGGTCCATGAGGGCCTGGTTGAACGCGCCGGGCCGGTCCGCCGGGAGAGCCGCCTCCGCCCAGGTGCGGTAGGTCTTCTTGTTTTTGGCGTCCAGTATATCCAGGTTGGAGCCGGTGACCCGGCTCAGAATGCGCAGGACATTGCCGTCCACCGCCGGTGCAGGCACACCAAAGGCAATGGACAAAATGGCCCCGGCGGTGTAGTCACCGATGCCGGGTAAGGCCATGAGGGCTTTATGATCCGTCGGGAACTGACCGCCGTACTCCTGCGCGATCACCCGGGCGGCCTTTTGCAGGTTCCGGGCACGGCTGTAGTAGCCCAGACCCTCCCAGAGCTTCAGCAGCTCCTGCTCGTCCCCTGCGGCCAGGGCCTCCGCTGTGGGGTAGCGCTCCATGAACCGCTGGAAGTAGGGCAGCACCGCCGCCACCCGGGTCTGCTGCAGCATGATCTCCGACACCCAGGTGCGGTAGGGCGAAACCTCCTCCCGCCAGGGCAGAATGCGGCGGTTCTCGTCGTACCAGGCCAGCAGGGGCCGGGCCAGCTCTTTCAGTTTTTCCGTATATTGCTCCATTTATTTCACAAATCGCCGGGCGTAGCCGCACCGGCGGCATAGCTCCTCCGATGGTTTTCGGGCAGCAAAGCCCGCCGCCATAGCGGCGGCCCGGGGGCTCTGCAGAATTTCCGGAAGAGACTGGGTGAATAGGTTCCCCAGGGCAATGGTGCCCTCGCCATCCAGGCAGCAGGGGGTCACGGTGCCGTCGCACAGCACCGCCAGCTGGCGCGTCAGTCCGTGGCAGAAGTTGGCTCCGCTCTCCGGGGCAGCAAGATCCGGCCAATCAAACCGGGCCGCCCGCTCCAAAAACAGGTTGGGCCCCAGGGTCCGGTTGTCCCGGGCATCCCGGGGAAGTTTTTCCACATCCCGGCCGATCTTTTCAGACAGGAAGGCCTGCACCCGGCCATTGCAGCGCTGGGCGGCGCCGTCGTTCCACAGCCGCAGGGCGCACAGGACGCCTTTCTGCGACAGGGGCAGACAAGCATCCCAAACCTGCTGCAGATATTCCTCCAAATTCCCTGCGCCGCCGTTGCCCTCATAGCTATGGAGGGAAACGCTGACCTTGTGCAGCGCGTCCGCCCCCAGCAGGGCATCCCTCTGCCGGGAGAGCAGGGTGCCGTTGGTCACCAGGCACACCCGAAAGCCCAGCTCCCCGGCTATGGCCAGCAGCTCCGGCAGCTGCGGGTGCAGCAGCGGTTCCCCCAGCACATGGAGGTAGAGATAGCCCGTCTCTCCCCGGAGCTTCTGCGCCAGGGCGCGGAACTCCGCCGGAGTCATAGTGCGCGGCGGGCGGCGTGTGCCGGGGCAGAAATCGCAGGAGAGATTGCAGCGATTGGTGATCTCGATATAGATGCGGCTGCGCATAGGCCTGTTCCCTCCCCTGAGTTTTTTGCGGGATTTATTTTATCATATTTTCGGGCAGATGAAAAGAGGAAAGACGCGGGGTTAGGGGGCGGATTGGCGCACAGCAAGGAGGCACATTGAAACGGGACGATGTAGGCATCGACCCCAACGGAAGCACAACAGGAAGTATGTGCGCGCCGGGTGCAAAAAGGAACCGCATTCCAAAAGAATGCGGCTCCCCATATATCATGTTTACTCAATCGTGAATAAGGATGTAGCTGCCGGATGCAGGGGCGGCGGTGACCAGCTGCACCAGCTGGCTCTCACGCTGGAAGTCAGCAGGAAGGGACGACGCCAACGCGTTCAGGTCGACCTCCTCCGGGTCGGCATAGATCCGGTCGAACTGGGCCAGTACATCACTTGTCAAACCGCTGTTTTCCGGGGCATTGCGGCTAAGCAGCACGGACAGGGCCGTGGTCTTGGGCAGCTCCTCCCGGAGGGCTTTCAGGAAATCGGTGATGACTGCGGGCTTATCCGTCCCCGTCGGCACTACCATGGCGGACATGTTGCCCACCGCCGGCCAGCCAAAGTTTTCCAGCAAGATCTCGTCCACGCCCAGGTCTGTCAGGTCCTTGCACACCTGCTTGACATAGCTTTGGGTCAGGGGTTTGGTCAGATCCAGCCAGCACTCGCTGCTGTAGTCATACCACAGCCACTGATCCCAGGTGCGCAGCAGGCCTGCATCGTCCACATGAGCTTTGGCATAGGCCGTGTCCCCCAAAGCGCTGACGCGAGCGATGACGTATTGATCCGAGGCGGTGAGCTTCTTCAGATTCTCCGTGCTCACGGCGGAACCGACGGTGCCTGCCGCCTGGAACGAGGGCTTATAAGTATAGGTGCCGTCTGCCAGCTTCACATCCACCACAACGGTCTTTTCATCCGCCGGCAGGGTGGCGGAAACATCCGTCTCTAGGGCGTTTGCCGCCAGCTCCTTGGCCGCGATGGTCTCAATGACCGGGCCCTGGGGCTCCTCCCGGGTGAAGTCGATGTCATTGGGATCCTGCTCCCCTTCGGAGGGCTGGGGCTCCTTTTTGCTGACAAACGGCAGCTCCAGGCGCACCTGTCCGTTTTCGTCATACACCAGGTGGTTCTGGCAATACAGGAACGCACCGCCGCCCAAAAGCAGCAGCACAAGAACCACGATCAGAATCTTTTTCCATAGCGGCGTCCGGCCATGATAGCTGTTATACCCCTTGGTAGCCATGCGGCACCTCCCCTGTCTTTTTCTTTACGGCTTGATGGCGTCCACCAGGCCCACGCGGCGGGCGTGTCTGCCGCCCTCAAACTCGGTGTTCAGGAAAATCTCCACCATGCGCTTGGCCAGGTTGGGACCCGTTACGCCGGCGCCCAAGGCGATGACGTTGGCGTTGTTGTGGCGGCGGGTCATCTCTGCCTGGAAGCTATCGGTACACAGGGCGCAGCGGATGCCCCCTACCTTGTTGGCGGCCATGGACACGCCGATGCCCGTGGTGCAGATGACGATGCCCCTGTCACATTCGCCGCCGGCCACCAGCCGGGCCACCTTTTCCGCGTAAATGGGATAATCCACGCTGTCGGTATTGTAGCAGCCCACGTCCTCGAAATCAATGTCGTTCTCCTCCAGCCAAATAAGGATGTCCTGCTTGAGCAGGTATCCGCCGTGGTCGCAGCCAATGGCAATTTTCATGGTGTTCTCTCCTGTGTTTTTATAGTTTTCTGAATTCCGGCCTGCCGCCGGTGAAAGTGGTGAAGTACCTGAATCCGCAGTCCCGGAGCAGCTGCTGCCGCTCCCGGATCACGCAGCCCACGTCCTTGGTCTCGTGGGCGTCGGACCCCAGGGTGATGACCTCGCCGCCCATCTGCCGGTACAGGCGGAGAATATCCGCATCCGGCAGGGGCTGGTTTCCGCGGTTGGTGTTGCACTCGATGCCGATGCCCTGGGGGATGATGACGGAGAAGATCTCCTCCACCCGGTCCATCCAGGGGGCAAAGCTCCAGTCCAGGTCCAGGTGCTCCTTCATATATCGCAGAGGCAGGGTCAGGTGACCCAGGACGTTGAAGCGGCCCCACCGGGAAATGGACAGCACACTGTCCAGATAATCCTCGATCACCGCGCGGTAGTAGTCCGGGCTCTGTCCTTTTTCCAGGAAGTACAGATCCAGGCAATCATACTTTTCACTACAAGTATGCACCGAACCGATGCAAAAGTCCAGCTTTTCTGCACTATTCAGCAAAATTTCTGCCCGGTCATAGCCTAGGTATGCTTCTCCCAGTTCAGCACCCAGCTTGATAGACAGTTTATCGCCAAATTTTTCCAGTGCCTCCCGGTACTGGGCCCGGGACGATGCCCAGTCGAAGCTGTCCCGGGGGGCGTTGGTGCCCCAGTAGATGGTGTCCACATGGTCGGTGATGCATATCTCATCTAGCCCGGCCCGGATGGCGGCCTCCGCCGCCTGGGACATGGTCATCTTGCCATCGGGGGAACAGGTGCTGTGTACATGGTAATCCGCTGTATACATGGATGGGCCTCACTTCTTCTTAAAAAAGCTCTTGCGCTTTTCATAGTTGCTCTCGCCCAGGGTCTCGCTGAACTTGCGCAGAGCTTCCTTCTGCTCCTTGTTCAGGTTCCGGGGTGTCTCGATGGTCACGGTGACATACTGGTCGCCCCGGCCACGGCCGTTGAGCACAGGGATGCCCTTGCCCTTGAGCCGGAAGACGGTGCCGGTCTGGGTGCCCTCGGGGATGGAATATTTTACCTTGCCGTCAATGGTGGGGATCTCCAGCTCCGCGCCCAGCACCGCCTGGGTGAAGGTGATGGGTGCCTCGCAGAATACATCCACACCGTCCCGGCGGAACAGCTCATGGGGCTGCACCATAACGGTGATGAGCAGGTCGCCGGCGGGGCCGCCGTTGCGCCCGGCGTTGCCCTGGCCCCGCAGGGAGATGGTCTGGCCGTGGTCGATGCCGGCGGGGATATTGACCTTGATGGTCTTGCGCTTGCGCACCGCACCGGTGCCGCGGCAATCGGGACAGGGCTGGTGAATGAGCCGGCCGGTGCCGCCGCACTTGCGGCAGGGGCCGTTGGAGGCAAAGACGCCCATGGGGGTCTGACGGCGGGTCTGCACTGTGCCGGTGCCGTGGCAGTCCGGGCAGATCTCCGGTGTGGTGCCGGGGGCGCAGCCATTGCCCTTACAGGTGGGGCACTGCTCGCTGCGCTCCAGGGTGACGGATTTCTCGCAGCCGAAGGCCGCCTCCGTAAAGCTGACGGAGACGCTGGCCCGGATGCTTTCGCCCCGCTGGGGGGCGTTGGGGTTGCGGCGCTGACCGCCGCCGAAGCCGCCGCCGAAAAAGCTGCCGAAAATATCGCCCAGGTCGCCGAAGTCGAAGCCGCCGCCGTAAGCGCCGCCCCCGGCGCCCGCGCCGTAGTTGGGATCCACCCCGGCAAAGCCGAACTGGTCGTACCGGGCCTTCTTCTCGGGGTCGGACAGGACCTCGTTGGCCTCGTTGACCTCCTTGAACTTCTCCTCGGCCTCTTTGTCGCCGGGGTTCATGTCCGGGTGGTATTTTCGGGCCAGCTTCTTATATGCTTTTTTGATTTCATCCTCCGAGGCGCCCTTCTGAATGCCCAGCACCTCGTAATAATCTCTTTTTTCAGCCATAAACGGTTTCTCCCTTCTGGGGATTCCTCCTCTTTCCTAACGCCGCAAGGAGGGGCAGGAATCCTGCCCCTCTGCGGTAAAACGGAACATTACTTATTGTTCTGGTCGTCGTCATCGACTACCTTGTAGTCGGCGTCGTAGTACTGGCCGCCCTGGGCGCCGGCGTCGGCGCCGGGCTGCTGGGCAGCGGCGTCACCCTGGGGCGCCTGCTGGTACAGCTTCTCACTCATCTTGTAGAACAGCTGGGTCAGCTCCTCGGTGGCGGCCTTAATGGCATCGGTATCCTCGCCCTTGAGGGTCTCCTTCAGCTTATCGATGCCGGCCTGGATGGGTGCCTTCTCGCTCTCGGGAACCTTGTCGCCCACTTCGTTGAGGGTCTTTTCGGCCTGGTAGACCATCTGGTCGGCCTGGTTGCGGACCTCTACCTTCTCCTTGATCTTGGCATCCTCGGCGGCATACTGCTCGGCTTCCTTCACGGCCTTCTCAATATCCTCCTTGCTCATGTTGGAGGAAGAAGTGATGGTGATGTGCTGAGCGTTGCCGGTGCCCAGGTCCTTGGCGGAGACGTTCACGATGCCGTTGGCATCGATATCGAAGGTGACCTCGATCTGCGGCACGCCGCGGCGGGCCGGGGCGATGCCGTCCAAATGGAAGCGGCCCAGGCTCTTGTTGGCGGCAGCCATCTCGCGCTCGCCCTGGAGGACGTTCACCTCCACAGAGGTCTGATTATCGGCGGCGGTGGAGAAGATCTGGCTCTTCTTTACAGGGATGGTGGTGTTGCGCTCGATCAAACGGGTGCACACGCCGCCCATGGTCTCAATGCCCAGGGACAGGGGGGTGACATCCAGCAGCAGCAGGCCCTTGACATCGCCGGTGAGCACGCCGGCCTGAAGGGCGGCGCCCATGGCCACGCACTCATCGGGGTTGATGCCCTTGAAGGGCTCGCTGCCGGTGAAGTTCTTCACAGCCTCCACCACGGCGGGGATACGGCTGGAGCCGCCCACCATCAGGACCTTGGCCAGGTCAGAGGGCTTCAGTCCCGCGTCGGACATAGCCTGGCGCACGGGGCCCATGGTGGCATCCACCAGGTGGCCGGTGAGCTCATTGAACTTAGCCCGGGTCAGGGTGACATCCAGGTGCTTGGGGCCGGTGGCGTCAGCGGTGATATAGGGCAGGTTAATATTGCTGCTGGTGACGCCGGAGAGCTCGATCTTGGCCTTCTCGGCGGCCTCCTTCAGGCGCTGCATGGCAACTTTATCCGTGGACAGGTCGATGCCATCGGTACGCTTGAACTCGCTGACCAGGTACTTCATGATGCACTGGTCGAAGTCGTCGCCGCCCAGGCGGTTGTTGCCGGCGGTGGCCAGGACCTCGATAACGCCGTCGTCGATCTCCAGGATGGAGACATCGAAGGTGCCGCCGCCCAGGTCGTAGACCATGATCTTCTGAGCCTGCTCTTTATCCACGCCATAGGCCAGGGCCGCGGCGGTGGGCTCGTTGATGATACGCTTGACCTCGAGACCCGCGATCTTGCCGGCATCCTTGGTGGCCTGGCGCTGGGCATCGGTGAAGTAGGCGGGGACGGTGATGACCGCCTCGGTGACGGGCTGGCCCAGGTAGGCCTCGGCGTCGCTCTTCAGCTTCTGCAGGATCATGGCGCTGATCTCCTGGGGGGTGTAGGACTTGCCGTCGATGTTCACCTTGTGGTCGGAGCCCATCTCACGCTTGATGGAGGAGATGGTGCGGTCGGGATTGGTGATGGCCTGACGCTTTGCCACCTGGCCCACCATACGCTCGCCGGTCTTGGAAAATGCCACCACAGAGGGAGTGGTGCGGTTGCCCTCAGCGTTGGCGATGACAACTGCCTCGCCGCCTTCCATAACGGCTACGCAGGAATTGGTTGTACCCAGATCGATACCGATAACTTTAGACATAATGATTGCCTCCTAAATCTATATACGTTTTATTGGTTAACTATTTCATGCGGGCCTGTGCCCGGGATATACTTTCTTAATTGGCCACCTTCACCATGGCGAAGCGGACCACCTTGTCGCCCATCTGATAGCCCTTCTGAAATACCTCGGCCACGGTGTTCTCGCCGAAAGCTTCATCGTCGATATGCATGACGGCGTTGTGCTTTGCCGGGTCAAAGGGCTGGCCCAGGGCCTCAATTTCGGTGACGCCCAGCTTCTCCAGCACGGCGGCAAACTGCTTGCATATCAGCTCCATGCCCTGGCGGTGGGGATCGCCCTCCTCAAACTGAGCCACGGCCCGGTCCAGGTTATCCGCCACATCCAGGAAGGGCTTCACCGTGTCCAGCTTGGCATCGGCGTAAATGCCCTCCTTTTCCTTGGTAGTACGCTTGCGGTAGTTATCGTACTCGGCGGCCAGGCGGAGATACTTGTCATTTCCGTCGCTGACGAGCTTCGCCAGGCTTTCAAACTGCTCCATCTGCTGCCGGGTGACGGTGAAGGTCTCCTCCACCTCCGGCACCTCGGGGGTCTCCTCCACGGGGGTCTCCGGGGTGGTCTCCTCCGGCTTCGGCTGCTCTTGGGGCATATCTTTTTTCTTCTTTTCGCTCATGTTTTCCTCTCCTCTCCCGGAGGTAACTCCTGGGGTTTTCCAAACATACGGCTCAGGCTCTCGGCAAAGTAGCTGAGCCGGGCCGCTACCGTGGCATAATCCATACGGGTGGGGCCCACCACGCCCACAAGACCGCGCATATTCTCGCCGATGTCATAGCTGGCGATGACCACGCTGCTGTCTTTCAGCGCGTCGCTGACATTCTCCGGCCCGATGAGGATCTGCATGGACGCACCGCCCGTGGGCATGGGCAGGTTCTCCTTGCTGTCGGAGATGAAGCTCATCAGCTCGTGGGCCTTGTCGGCATCCCGGTACTCGGGGAATTTCAGGATCTGACTGGTGCCGCCGGTGAACACCTCCTGTGTCTGGGCCTGGGTGAGCAGGTCCCCGGCGTACTCCACCACCTGGTTCAGCAGCAGGAACCACTGCCCCTCCACCTGGTCGCTCAGGTTCATCAGGTGGCCGTTCATCTCCGGTGCGGAGATGCCGGTGAAGTGGGTGTTGAGCAGGTTGCTGATCTGGCGCAGATGCTCCGCCTCCACCTGCAGCTGCAGGTGCATCAGCTGGCTTTTCACCCGGCTGTCAGACAGCATCACCACGGCGATGAAGCTGTCCTCGCTGACGGCGATGAGCTCAAAGCGCTGCACCGTCACGGCCTGCTTGTGATCCGCCACGGCGTAGGCCGGATAGCCCATAAGGCTGGAGGCCATCTGCCCCGCCTGGGCCACCACCTGGTCCAGCTGCTTCATCTGCCCGCCCAGGGCGGAGGTGATCTTCTCCGCTTCCTCGCCGGTGACGGTCTTGTGCTCCATGAGCTCGTTGACGTATAACCGGTAGCCCTTGGCCGACGGCACGCGCCCGGCCGACGTGTGAGGCTGCTCCAAATAGCCCATCTCCACCAGGTCCGCCAGTTCATTGCGGATGGTAGCGGAGCTGATCTTGCCGGGCATGCGCTGGGCAATGGCCTTGGAGCCGATGGGCTCGGCGGACTGGATGTACTCCTCCGTGACGATCTTCAGTATTTGCTTTTTTCGATCCGTCAATTCCATAATATTCTCCGTTTTAGCACTCCGTTTCCCTGAGTGCTAAACGCAGTTTACCACCAGCACCCACGATTGTCAAGGGCTGGCAATGTTAAACTATTGTGAACAAACCAACGCACCTCTTGCGAAAAAAGAAACGTCCCGGGGCATCCCTGCAAATGGGATGTCCCGGGGCGTTTTGACTTGGTTTGGCGGCTGTTCCGCCGGCTTCAGGCCCGGGCGGCGGAAAATTTGCGGTACTGCTTTTGATTCCTGCGGAAAAAGCCGCCCAGCTGTGCAGCTTTTTTCGCCCGGTCAGCAAAATCATGGGGACCGCGAAGTAGGCAACGGTGGAAAACTCCACCGGGAGCATCACCACGCCCTTGACGAAGGGATACACCACGCAATAGCGCAGCAGATTGCCGCACAGCAGCACCGCGCACAAGGTGCGGACCGTCTTCCTGCGCCTGCCCTCCGGGCGTTTGCAGAGCTGATAGGCCGCCACATAGATGCAGCCGAAAAACACCAGCGCCACCGCGTTCAGGCCAAGCATGGAACCCTCACCTCAATTCCCAAACCAGCCCCAGGCATGCCAAAATTCAAGGCTTCCGGCCGTCAGGGCACACACGATATAAGACAGCACAAAGCAAGCGGCGAACAGCGCCAGGGACACCAGGGCCGCCGTGCGCAGACGGCGCTTTGCCTTAGCGGAGAACTGTGGGCTGATGGGCAGCGGCGGGAGTACGGTCTCACCGGAGGCACCCGCCAGCGCGTTGTGCTGGAATCGGCCGAAGGATCGCATCATCTGCCGCAGGAACGATGCGTAGTAAACGCAGCCCACGGCAAACAGCACCGCCAGCGCCGCAAGGGACAGCGCCAGGATCGCGCCGCACCAATAGGGCATGGCGGGGAGCAGGCCCTGGATGCTCACCCCGCCCAGCAGGCAGACCGCGGCGGCAGCAAAAGCCAGCGCCGCTGCCGCCAGCACAATGCCAAATCCTGCCAGCAGCAGGAAAAACAGGGCCGCAAACACATCGGCAATGCTCAGTCCCGCCACAACCAGCCGGCGGCTGCCGGTTTTCTGCTTCGGGGTGTCCCCCGCCTCGTCAAACTGCGCTGCCAGGGCGGCGGGGTTCCCCAGCCGGGCGGCGATCTCCTCCTCGATATAACCATCTGCCATTTTCATGGCAAAATGTTCCTCATACTCCTGCAGGATCTCCTCCGCATCGGCTATATTTTTCTTTTGCAGCTCCTGGGCAAGCCGATCCATAAACTCACTTTTCTTCATGCTCGTCATCCTCCTTTAATAGTTCCCGGACGGCGCCGGCAAAACGCAGATACTCCGCCCGGTCCATGGTGTACACGTCCTCCCCCAGCTGTGTCAGCTTGTAGTATTTCCGGGGCGGGCCGCCGCTCTCCTCCTGCAGGTAGGTGGTCACCAGGCCGTCGGCCTTCAGCTTGCGCAGCAGCGGGTACACCGTGCCGTCGGCAATGTCGATGCGCTGGGATAGATACTCGGATATTTCGTAGCCATACCGGTCCCCCTTGCGCAGCAGCGACAGCACGCACAGCTCCAGTACGCCTTTTTTATATTGTGGGTTCATAACGGGCCTCCTTTGTGTCGTCCTTACACTACTGTATTATATTCAGTAGTGGCCCAAATGTCAAGCGTGATTTTCATTTTTTATTACATGTTATGAAACGCGCCAAATTTGGTTGGCGGACAGCAGCATAAAGGCGCGCCGTTCGGCGCGCCTTTATGGGGCATCGATGATATTGTTACGACCGCGCCCTGCTGTGCCGCTCCTCCGCTCCCGCGCGTCCGGTTTACCAGGGAATGCGGCCCTCGGGCAGCTGGTTGGGCAGCTTGCCCTGCCGGCCCAGCACCGGCAGCAGCGCCTGGAACAAAAAGCCCAGCATCAGGATCTGCAGCGGCAGATACAGGGCGTTTTTCACGGCGCTGGTGGCCATATAATATAAGTATCCCTTGCTGTAGAGAATGGCACTCCAAAGGGAGCCCAGGAGGACATTCTGAATATTGGTGAGGAGCTTTGCCAGGATGATGCGCCGCCAGGTGATCCGGGCCCGATAGAAAAACAAGGCGTAGATCATGCAGCCCAGGATAGTGGTGAGCATGTAGCCGGGGAAGTAGGGATAGCCCCCGGAGGACAGAAAAAAGCTCAACGTATCCTCCGCCGCGCCGAACAGGATCCCCATCACCGGGCCACACACCAGGGAGCACAGGGCACGGGCCAAAAAAGTGACGCTGATGGACAGCCCCTCCCCCACCCGGATGGAACAGTGGCTGAGGACGATGCAGGCGGCGATCATCAGCGCCGAAAACACTATGGAGCGGTAGTTTTTTACTTCCAGGGCCGCGGTGCGCCAGTAGGCAGCGGAAAATGGAGTCTTAAAAATGGGCATAAAAATCCTCCTCTGTTTCATCGGCAGTCCGGAAATCACCGGATCAGCCGCACAGAGGAGCAGGGCGGCACAAAGCCGCCGGGCAGAGCGCTATGCGGCAGCGGGATGCGGAAAACGCAATGCAGGTGACCCGGTCACCTTTCCTCCGGCGGACAACTCCCCGTTCCGTCGGCACTTGAACACGCGCTTTCCTACTCTGCCTGATGTTGCTGGGGATAGTATACGACTTTTTGGAGGGATTTGCAAGGGGGATGCGTAGGGGCGGGGCTCTGCCCCGTCCGCGGGTAACCGCAAGGGTCGCCCCCTACGGGTAGGTTACAAGGCGCGTGGTGCAAGTCCGGGCGGGCGGGGTAGAACCCCGCCCCTACAAAGGGTTACAGGTCGTGCGGTTAGGGCAGGCCGATGTGGGCATCGGCCCCTACGGGTGCAGTGCAAGGGGTACGGGGCGAGTACGAGGGTCGCCCCCGCGGCGGGCCTGGGCGCAGGGAGATACGGATTACCACAACCTGTGTGCGCACTGGTCTCGCAATGACAGTGCTTTTGCGGGGATGGGCAAAGGCAAAAAACGACCGCCCGGGATCGGGCGGTCGTTTTGGGTGGGTGTTTTGCTTATTCAGCCTTGGGCGCTTCCGCAGCCTTGGCAGCCTCAGCGGCGGCCTTGGCGGCAGCAGCCTTGCGCTCGGCGGCAGCCTTCTGCGCGGCCTTGAACTTCTCCTTCTCCTCGGGCGTGGGGATAGGCTCAATGGCGTTGCGGGGGCAAGCCTTGGCGCACATGGTGCAGTTCTTGCACTTGCTGTAGTCGATGACGGCCACATTGTTCACAACGTGGATGGCATCGAACTTGCAGGTACGCTCGCACATGCCGCAGGCGATGCAGGAATCGGCGCAGACCTTGGTGACAGCGGGACCCTTATCCTTGTTGGAGCAGTTGACAAACACCTTCTGCTTATAGGGGACCTCCACGATCAGGTGGTGGGGGCAAGCCTCACGGCAGGCGCCGCAGTTGGTGCACTTTTCCTTGTCCACCACGGCCACACCGTCCACCACATGGATGGCATCGAACTTGCAGGCGGCCACGCAGGAGCCGAAGCCGAAGCAGCCGTAGCGGCAGGCCTTGGAGTTGCCGCCGCAGACCTTGGTAGCGGCCAGGCAGTCGGTCACGCCGCGATACTCAAAGTTATCCTTGGCGTTGCAGCCGCCATTGCAGAGCACATGGGCGACCATCTTGTCGCCGGAGGGAGCCTCCATGCCCATGATGGCAGCAATCTTGGCAGCGCCCTCAGCACCTGCGGGAGCGCAGGCAGTGACAGGGGCCTTGCCGGCCAGAATGGCCTCGGCGCAGCCGCCGCAGCCGGGATAGCCGCAGCCGCCGCAGTTGGCGCCGGCCAGGGCTGCCTGGATCTCAGGCAGGCGGGGATCCACTTCCACTTCAAAGACCTTTGCGGCCACGGCCAGGATCAGACCGAACACGATAGCCAGTACACCCAGAACGAGTACTGCATACAAAATATTCATACTATCTTTTCCTCCTTACCAGACCTTCAGGCCGCTGAAGCCCATGAATGCCAGGGCCATCAGACCGGCGGTGACCAGCGCGATGGGGAAGCCATCGAAGGCCTTGGGGTTTTCGCTGGAAACTTCCAGCTGCTCACGCACGGCGGCAAACAGGAAGATGGCCAGCAGGAAGCCCAGACCGCCGGTGATGCCGTACACCACGGAGCCGATGAAGCTGTAGTCATTCTGCACGTTCAGCAGAGCAACACCCAGCACGGCGCAGTTGGTGGTGATCAGGGGCAGGTACACGCCCAGGGCGGTGTACAGGGTGGGGATGTTCTTCTTGAGGAACATTTCCACGAACTGCACCAGGCCGGCGATGACCAGGATGAAGGCCACGGTCTGCATATAGCCCAGGCCCATAGCAACCAGGATCTTGTTGACGCCGAAGCACACGGCGGAGGCCAGACCCATAACGAAGGTCACGGCGGCGCCCATGCCGACGGCGGTGTCGATCTTCTTAGACACGCCCAGGAAGGGGCAGATGCCCAGGAACTGTGCGAAGATAAAGTTATTTGTAAGAATGGCACCCAAAGAAATGGCGAGCAAAGCTGTAACACTCATAACTTACTTACCCTCCTTTTTCTTAGCGCTCTTGGTCAGGGCCCACTGCATAAGAGCAATGAGGCAGCCCAGGGTCAGGAAGCCGCCCACAGGCAGCGTGAGGACTTTGATGCCGAACTCCTCGGGGATGATGGTCACGCCGGGAGCGCTGCCCAAAGCGCCGCCGCCCAGGAGGCCGCCGCCGAACTTGCCGCTGCCCAGGAACTCACGGACAACGCACATGACGATCAGCACCAGGGTGTAACCGATGCCCTGGCAGATGCCGTCCACAGCGGAGGCGCCGATGCCGTTCTTGGAGGCAAAGCCTTCCGCACGGCCCAGGATGATGCAGTTCACCACGATCAGGGGGATGAACACGCCCAGGGAGCTGGACAGCGCGGGCACGAATGCCTTCAGCAGCAGATCCACGCAGGTCACGAAGCCGGCGATGACCACGATGTAGCAGGCGATACGCACTTCATTGGGAATGATCTTACGCAGCAGGGAAATAAAGATGTTGGACAGGGTCAGGATGATGAGCACGCTGACGCCCATGCCCAGGCCGTTAAAGAACGAGGTGGTGATGGCCATGGTGGAGCACATGCCAAGCACCTGCACCAGCACGGGGTTCTGTGTAATCAGGCCTTCCTTGAGTTGCTTACCAAAATTCATAATTCAGCTCCTCCTTTCTTAGCCCAGGACATCGGCAACAGCCAGAGCCGCGTTGGCGCCCATGGTGATGCCCTTGGTGGAAACGGTGGCGCCGGAGATGGCGGTGATATTGCTGCCAACGACCAGGGAGCCGGCACCGCTGAGACCCACAAACTGATCCAGCACGGGCACGCCGGCGGAGTTAGGCTTATTCTCCACCACCTTGGTGCCGATACCGGAGGTCTCGGAATGGCTGACAACGGAGATGCCGGTGATGGCCTTATTGGCGTCCACGCCCACCATCATCACGATGGTGCCCTGGGAGCCGGAGGCGGAGATCTTCATCACATAGCCGGCCTCGGCGCCGCCGTTGGTCACGGGGTACAGCTCCAGGATCTTGCCGCTCTGGGTGGCGGCAGCGGTGACCATCTCATCGGTCACGTCCATCTTGTCGCCGAACTCGCTGCCCTCGGGGGCAACGGCGCTCATGGCGATGCGGGTATTTTCAGCGTCGATGGCGGCGATCTTGTCCTCGGTGATGCTGTTGACAACGCCCAGCAGGGCGGCAACCACCAGGGAGATAACGGTCAGAGTGCCGGCGACTTTCAGAATAAACTTACCGGAGATCTTCATTACTTCGTCGCCTCCTTCTTTTCTTTCTTCAGCGCACCATAGATGGTGGGACGAATATACTTATCCAGCAGCCAGGTGGTGCAGTTCATGATCATAATGGAGTAGCACACGCCCTCGGGATAGGAGCCGAAACGGCGGATGAACACGGTCAGCAGACCGCAGCCGATGCCGAAGATGGCCTGCCCCAGCTTGGTGACGGGGGAGGTGGCATAGTCGGTCGCCATGAAGATGGCGCCCAGCATCAGGCCGCCGCCGAAGACGTTATAAGCCATGTACTCCACGCCGCTTACGCCGGCAGGAGCGGAAATGAGGCAGATGACAGCCACGGTGGCGATGTAAGCCACGGGGGTCTGCCAGGAGATGACCTTGCGCAGCAGCAGATAGATGCCGCCCAGCAGGAGCATCAGGGAGGAAACCTCACCCAGGGAGCCGCCGATGCGGCCGATGAACATATCGCCCAGGGTGTATGTATTGGTCAGGGTCTCCCAACCGGCGGCGTCCACGCCCTTCATGAGCATCATGGGGGTGGCGGCGGTGACGATGTCGGCATTGCTGCCAACCACCAGAGCCTTCTCACCCACCTTGACCCAGTTGCCTGCCATGACGGAGGCATAGCTGGCCAGCAGGATCGCGCGGCCCGCCAGGGCGGGGTTGATGAAGTTGCAGCCGATGCCGCCGTAGAGCTGCTTGACCAGCACGATGGAGAAAAATGCGCCAATAATAATCATCCAGTAGGGAATCTGCACGGGGCAGACAAAGGCCAGCAGGATACCGGTGACCACAGCGGACAGGTCGCCGATGGAGTTGGTCTTCTTCATGACCTTGCGGTACAGCCACTCCCAAACCACGCAGGCCGCCACGGACACCAGGGTGACCGTCAGCGCGCGCCAGCCGAACACATAGATGCCCATGATCAGGGCGGGCATGAGGGCGATGATCACATCCAGCATGATGGAACGGGTGTCCTCATTGCTGCGGATATGGGGGGAGGAGGATGCGATCAGCTTCAAGCTTTTATAATCCGTCATTGCTTACGCCTCCTTCTTCTCTTCGGCTGCCTTCTTCTCGGCCTCAGCCTTTGCCTTGGCAGCCATTCTTGCGTTATTGACCTTCTGCTTGCCCATGCGGAACATATGAGTCAGGGGCAGACGGGCGGGGCAGGTGTAGGCGCAGGCGCCGCACTCGATGCAGTCCATGCCGTGCAGAACGTTCTGCCAGGTGTCCACATCGCCCTTTTCCAGATACTTATACATGAAGACGGGCTCCAGGCGCATGGGGCACACGCCCACGCACTTGCCGCAGCGGATGCACTGAGGCTCGGCCACATACTTCTCCTCGTCGCCGGCGAAGGCCAGCATAGCGCCGGTACCCTTACCCACGGTGACATCCACATCGTACTGAGCCAGACCCATCATGGGGCCGCCCATGATCAGCTTATAGGTATCCTCCCGCAGGCCGCCGCAGGCGTCAAACAGGTCAGTGATGGGGGTGCCGATGGGGCACTCGATGTTCTTGGGCTCGATAACGCCGGAGCCGGAGACGGTGACGATCTTGCTCACCACGGGCATGCCGGTGTAAACAGCCTTGTAAATAGAACAGGTGGTGTTCAGGTTGAAAATGCAGCAGCCGGCGTCAGCGGGCAGCTTGCCGGAGGGAACCTGCCGGCCGGAGATGGCCTGGCAGAGCTGCTTTTCAGCGCCCTGGGGGTAACGGGTGTGCAGCACCTCTACCACCACGGGAGCCTTCAGCTCGGCGATGGTCTTGTTCAGCACGTCCGCCGCGTTCTGCTTGTTGGCCTCGATGCCGATGTAGACCTTGTCCACGCCGAAGCACTTGGCCAGCAGGGTCGCGCCCTTGATGACCTGCTCAGGCCGCTCCAGCATGGTGCGGTGGTCGCCGGTGATGTAGGGCTCGCACTCGGCCGCGTTAATGAGGACATAGTCCACCTTGCCCAGGCCGGAGCTGATCTTCACATGGGTGGGGAAGGTCGCGCCGCCCTGGCCGACGATGCCGGCGTTCTTGACGATCTCCACCAGCTGCTCGGGAGTCAGGCTGTCGGGATCCTCAACGGGATGAATGTCCGGACACACGGTGTTCTGCTTGTCGTTTTCGATGACCACGCTCATCATGGTGCCGCCCATAGAGAAGGGGCGGGGTTCCACGGCCTTGACAGTGCCGGAAACGCTGGCATGAATGGGTGCGGAAACGAAACCGCCGGGCTCGCCGATTAGCTGGCCCACAGTAACCTTGTCGCCCACGGAGACCACGGGCTTGCAAGGCGCACCGATGTGCATAGACATGGGAATGACCACCTCAGCCGGGGCTGCCAGCTGCTCGATGGCCTTTTCATTGGTTGCGGCCTTCATGTCATTGGGATGAACGCCGCCAAAGAAAGCTTGTGCCATTGTCTTTCACCTCATCTTACTTCATGGGCAGCCCTATGCTACCCCATACTGAAAATTATTCTACAACAAAACAAATTCTTTGTCCACCCCCATCCGATGGGATTTGCGGTAATTTTTGACAAATTATGAATTAAGATACCGTAAAAATCCCCTTCACCCCCCGGGTCCCGCCGGAATTGGTTCTTTCTCTTGTATTTTTTTCGCAGATGTGCTACATTAGCCATATACCATATAAATATGTGATACAGCCAAGGGAGATGAATTTATGCTGAATCGGATCGAACTGAAGTTAAACGCCAAAGCCATTACCAAATCAGCCCGGGTCTCTGCCTACCAAATGACCCTGCTATACCTGGTGATCCGGTTCGTGCTGGGTCTGGCAGACAACTATGTGTCCGCTGACGAGGGCACATGGGTAGAGATCGGGGATATGCAGTTTCAGGTGCAGTCCCTTTTTCACCACGCCGCCTTCCCCACGCCGGTGGTAGTGTTCGTGTCGGTTTTGGTCTGGCTGCTGGGCTGCGTGCTGGCCGCCGGGTATGTCCTGTATCACCAGGGCGTGCGCCGGGGCGAGGAGATGCCCATCTCCTCCCTGTTTGACGGATTCGGCTTTGTGGGCAAGATCGTGCTGCTGAACCTGGTGATAACGGTGTTTGTAGCCCTGTGGAGCATACTGTTCATCATCCCCGGCATCATCGCCGGCTACCGCTACCGCTTTGCCCTGTATAACCTGTGCGAAAACCCGGAGCTGGGCGTGATGGATGCGCTGAACATGAGCAAGGCGCAAACCAAGGGCTACAAGCTGGACCTGTTCGTGCTGGACCTGACGTTCATCGGCTGGAGCCTCCTCTGCGGCCTGACTCTGGGCATCCTCTCCATTTGGATCGCCCCCTACATCCAGCAGACCGACCTGGGCTACTTTGAGGCCATCAAGGCTGAAAAGGGCATCGGCCGGATACCCGGGCAGGACCCCGGCGAGGACGATACCTTCCGCCCCGACGACAGATTCTAAGTTGCCAAAAGGACGCCGCAGCGCGGCGTCCTTTTTCTTGAAATGGGGCAAAATATACGGTATAATGAATCCACAAAATTCACGGAGGTGTGACTATGGAGCGCATCAGCAAGGAGAACTACTACCTGGACATCGCTCAGACCGTTCTGGAGCGGGCCACCTGTCTGCGCCGCATTTACGGCGCCATCATCGTGAAAAACGACGAGATCATCTCCACCGGCTACAACGGCGCGCCCCGGGGCCGGCGCAACTGCGTGGACATGGGCTACTGCACCCGGGAGGCCCTGCGGGTGCCCCGGGGGGAGCGGTACGAGCTGTGCCGCAGCGTCCATGCCGAGGCCAACGCCATCATCTCCGCCTCCCGCCGGGACATGGTGGGCGGCACCCTGTACCTGGTGGGCAAAAACGCCCAGACCGGGGAAATTTTAGGCGACGCCACCAGCTGCGCCATGTGCCGGCGGATGGTCATCAACGCCGGCATCGTCCGGGTGGTGATCCGCAAGACCCCCACGGAATTTGAGGTGGTGGATGTGGCGGACTGGATCGCCGGGGACGACCTGCCGTTTGTGGAGAACATCGGCGGATAAAAACCTGGCGAAAATTCCTGCGGAATTTTCTGCCAAAAGGTTTGCAGCCTGCCGCGCGCATAATTTTGCCGCAAAGCGACAAAATTCCACACTTGCAGTCTGAGAGGTATTTTCCCCCACGCACATGTCGCGGGGAAAAATGATTTGAATTTTTTGCCGCCTGCGGGCGGCAAACTCTGCGAGGCTTTTTGAGAGCGTTTCCCCGGAGGGCCGGGGTGCTATACAAATTAATATATTACATAAGGAGTGCGGTAAGAATGTTGAACGAAAGGAAAACGGAAGCCTACTGCGCCATTTTGGCGGAGGAGCTTCGCCTGGCCACCGGGTGTACAGAGCCCATCGCCGTTGCGTATTGTGCTGCAAAGCTGCGCGAGGTGTTGGGCGGTAAACCGGAAAAAGTGCTGGCCGAGATCAGCGGAAACATCCTGAAAAACGTGAAATCCGTGGTGGTGCCCAATACCGGCGGGCGCCGGGGCATTGAGGCGGCCATTGCCGTGGGTATCGTGGCCGGAGATGCCGACGCGGAGCTGCAGGTGCTGGCCAAGGTCACCGAGGCGGACGCGGCGCACATCCAGGAATACCTGGACCATACGGACATCACCGTCACCTGCCCGGAGACTCCCTGTCTGCTGGACATCCGGCTCACGGGCTGGCTGGACGGGCACAGGGCCGTGGCCCGGGTGGCCAACAACCACACCAACCTGGTGTACATAGAAAAGGACGGCCAGGTCCTGCTGGAAAAGCCCGAGAGCTCCTCTGCCGAGGCCAATCTCCAGGACAAGAGCGTCCTGAACGTGAAAGACATTCTTACCTTTATTGAAACCGTGGATATAGAGCGGATACGGCCCCATATCAGCCGGCAGCTGGCGTGCAACGGCGCCATCGCCGCCGAGGGGCTCCGGGGCGACTGGGGCGCCAACATCGGCTCCACCCTGCTCTCCACCGACAGCGGCATCGAGACCGAGGCCCGGGCCTGGGGCGCCGCCGGATCCGACGCCCGGATGAACGGGTGCGAGATGCCGGTGGTCATCTGCTCCGGCAGCGGCAACCAGGGCATCACCGCCTCGGTGCCCGTGTGGCGATACGGCCTGTTTATGGGCGCAGACGAGGAGAAGATCCTCCGGGCCGTGGCCCTGTCCGACCTCATCACCATCCACCAAAAAACCGGCATCGGCCGGCTGAGCGCCTACTGCGGCGCGGTGTCCGCCGGGGTGGGCGCAGGCTGCGGCATCGCCTGGCTCCGGGGCGCGGACTATAGCGGCATCAGCCACACCATCTGCAACGCCGTGGCCATGATCTCCGGCTGCATCTGCGACGGGGCCAAGGCCAGCTGCGCCAGCAAGATCGCCATGGCCGTGGGCACGGGCATCCTGGGATACAACATGTACCTGGGCGGCAACAACTTCCGCCCAGGCGACGGCATTGAGGGCGCGGACGTGGAGGAGACCATCCGCAACGTGGGCATCCTGGCCTCCAAGGGCATGCACGAGACGGACCGGGTGATCCTCAACATTATGACCGGGCGGTAAAAATACCCAAAAAGCAGCACTCAGCGGCATGAAATCACACAGGCGGGGCTTTTGCCCCGCCTGTGCGCATAATCTGATGTGGTTTATATGGGCCGGGGCATCAGTCCAGCCGCACAGCGGTGCCGCTGGCGGTGACCATCAGCATGCCGTTATCGGCGCCCAGGACCTCATAGTCGATGTCCACGCCCACCACGGCATCGGCGCCCAGCTGGGCCGCCCGCTGCTCCATTTCGGCCAGGGCCTGCTGGCGGGCGTTGATGAGCTCCTCCTCGTAGGTACCGGAGCGGCCGCCGAAGAAGTTGCTGAGCCCGGCCACAAAGTCCTTGACGAAGTTTACGCCGGCGATGACCTCGCCGAACACAACGCCCTTATATTCCGTGATGCGGCGGCCCTCCACAGAGGGGGTAGTGGTTACGATCATGCGTTCTCCTCCCTGTTATTTATACTCCGGGGCGTCCGGGGTGCGGTGGTAGAGCAGGGGCTTGCCGTCGGCGTCCACCAGGACGGTGAGGCCGCCGGAATTTCCGCTGGAGTGGTACAAATACTGCACACCCGTTTGGGTATCCACCCAAATCTCCGAAGAAGTGATGAATCCGCTCTCCTCCAGCACCTTGACAAAGCGGTCGGTTTCTTTCTTGGCCATAGCGCCTTACGCCTCCGGCTTGTCGTCGGACAGGATGGTCTTGGCGCTGGCAGCCAGGCCCGCCAGACCCTGGATCTCGCTGGGAATGATGAGCTTGGTGGCCTTGCCGTCGGCCACCTTCTCCAGGGCCTCCAGGGCCTTGAGCTTGATGACCTGATCGTTGGGAGCGGCCTCGTTCAGCAGCTTCAGGGAGTCCGCCATGGCCTGCTGCACCTTCAGGATAGCCGCGGCCTCGCCCTCGGCCTGCATGATCCGCGCCTGCTTCTGAGCGTCCGCCTTCAGAATGGCGGACTGCTTCTCGCCCTCGGCCACCAGGATCTTGCTGGCCTTTTCGCCCTCGGCCTGGAGGATGGACTCCCGGCGCTCGCGCTCGGCCTTCATCTGCTTTTCCATGGCGTTCTGAATTTCACGGGGCGGCAGGATGTTCTTCAGCTCCACCCGGTTGACCTTGATGCCCCAGGGGTCCGTGGCCTCGTCCAGAA
>ERZ791865.935-NODE-935-length-34014-cov-4.302983_pt1 | contig 34014 bp, 29 predicted proteins | sample MGYA00509942_ERZ791865 | MGnify/ENA primary metagenome ERZ791865 (study PRJEB30046, sample SAMN00792098) | human gut metagenome | study: EMG produced TPA metagenomics assembly of the A metagenome-wide association study of gut microbiota in type 2...
TGAGGATGATGATCGTCGCCAGCATGACGTCGGCGCGGAAGCGCTGGTAGCCGTAGCGGATGGCGATGTCGCCGAGACCGCCGCCGCCGATTGCGCCGGCCATGGCCGAGGCGCCGATGAGGTTGACGACGAGGACCGTAATGTTGTTGATGATCGTCGGCAGAGCTTCAGGAATGAGGACCTTGCGGATGATCTGGAAAGGCGTGGCCCCCATGGATTCGGCCGCTTCGACGAGGCCGAAGTCGACGTCGCGGATGGACGTTTCGACGAGACGGCTCAGGAAGGGGATGGCGACGATGGTCAAGGGGACGCAGGCTGCCGTCGTACCGATGGACGTGCCGGCAATGAGACGCGTCAGCGGGATGATGGCGACCATGAGGATGATGAACGGGATGGAACGGATGATGTTGACGATCGTGCCAAGAATTTGATTGATGAAGCGGTTTTCCAGGATATGGCCCTTGCTGGTCGTGACCAGGGTGATACCCAGGGGAATGCCGATGATACCGCCAATGACCGTGGCGACGGCGACCATGTAGAACGTTTCTTCAATGCCTTGGAGCATTAACTTAATGATTTCTTGGGACATAACCTAAAACCTCACTTCCAATCGGTAATGTTTTGATGTACGAGAATGCCTTGGCCTGTGTTTCCATATCGCCCATGATGACGACGATGAGGTAGCCGAACGGTTCATCCTGGATGTAGTCGATGTTGCCGTAGAGGACGCTGACTTCGACGTTGAATTTGCGGACGATGTCGGCGACGACGGGGTCGCTGGTCGCAGCGCCTTTGAAGCGCAGGCGGACGAGCATGTAGCGGTCCGGCGACGGCTGGTCGGTGACACCCAGGTTCTTGATGCCTGCCGGCAGTTCCATATTGATGATGGACGTGACGAAATCTTTCATGGTCTGGGACTGAGGATTGGTGAAGATGTCGACGACGCGGCCCATTTCCTTGATGACACCGCTTTCGATGACGGCGACGCGATGGCAGATTTCCTTGACGACGGCCATTTCATGGGTGATGACGACGATAGTGATGCCCAGGCGTTTATTGATGTCCTGGAGCAGTTCCAGGATGGATTTCGTCGTCTGCGGGTCCAGGGCCGACGTGGCTTCGTCGCAGAGCAGGATTTTCGGATCGCTGGCCAGGGCACGGGCAATGCCGACGCGCTGTTTCTGGCCGCCTGAGAGCTGGGACGGATAGTTGCCGGCCCGGTCGCTGAGGCCGACCAGGTCGAGGAGGGAAGCGACTTTCTTTTCGATGACGTCTTTGGAAGCGCCGACGAGTTCCAGCGGGAAGGCAATGTTTTCGGCAACCGTACGGGATGATAAGAGATTGAAGTGCTGGAAAATCATGCCGATGTTCTTGCGTTCTGCCCGCAGCTGGGATTCATTCATCTTGGTCAAATCCTTGTCGTCGATGATGACCTGGCCGCTCGTCGGTTTTTCTAACATATTGATGCAGCGGACCAGCGTCGATTTGCCGGCACCGCTCTTGCCGATGATACCGAAGATCTCGCCGTCGTCGATGGTCAGGTTGATGCCTTTCAGGGCCTGGACCTGTGCGGCGCCGCCGTAGGTCTTGGTAATATTTTTCAGTGTAATCACAGTATCAACTCCTCAAAATAGGCGTAACTAGAGAAAGCAACCACAAAAAAAGGCCGTCATGCAGATGACGGCCGTATATACGGTTTCATTTCATCTGTCGGAATGTTCCGTTGGAATTGGCACCTTCCCGATAGGGGGTTGCCGCAGCGTCATCGGGCCAGTCCCTCAGCTGCTCTGGATGAAGGGTATATGGTTGTTGCGTCTTATAATAGCACGGATGGCCGGGATTGTCAATGGAAAATCGTTATTGCGCCCAGTCGCCATCGGTAAAGACCGGCACCGTCGTGCCGTCGGCCCTGGTCCCGGTGATGGTCAGGTCCGGCGAGCCGACCATGAAGTCGACGTGGATCATGGAGTCGTTGAGGCCGGCTGCGGCGACAGCATCTTTGTCCATATCAGCACCGCCAGCCAGGCAGGTCGGGTACGATGCGCCCAGGGCCAGGTGGCACGAGGCGTTTTCGTCGAAGAGTGTTTCATAGAAGAGGATACCCGACAGGGAAATGGGCGAATGATAGGGGATGAGGGCTACTTCGCCGAGGCGGCAGGCGCCGTCGTCGATGGCGATGAGTTTCTTCAGGACGTCTTCGCCCGTTTCGGCGGCAGCGTCGATGACTTTGCCGTCTTTGAAGGTCAGGTGGAATTTGTCGATGAGGTTGCCGTTATAGACCAGGGGCTTGGTGCTGTAGACCGTGCCGTTGACCGCATCTGCCTTGGGGGCCGAATAGATTTCTTCCGTCGGGATGTTGGCATTGAACAGCAGGTGGTCCGCCGTTTCTTCCATGCCGCCCTGCCAGATATGACCGGCCGGCAGGCCGATAGTCAGGTCCGTTCCCAGGCCGTTCGTATAGTGCAGGCTGGTGAAATGCTGGTCCGTCATCCAGGTCCGGCGCTTCTTCAATTCGGCCAGATGGGCGTCCCAATCGGCCAGGGCATCGGCACCGTCGGCACGGGACGACTGGAGGATTTGCTTCCACAAGGCTTCGTAAGCGGCGGCTTCGTCGAGGTCCGGATAGAGCAGTTTGGCCCAGACGGCACTGGGGACGGCGGCGACGAGCCACGTCGTCTTCGAGGCCATCATGCCGTCGATGTATTCCTTCAAGGCTTCATTCTGGGCTTTCTGCTGGGCAAAGATTTTATGGGTGTCGATGCTGTCCATGAGGTACGGATTCGCCGAGATGAGGCTGAGGAAGGCCGCTTTCTTATGGTAATAGTAAAGGCTGAAATCGCGGCGCCAGTCCGGCAGGGACTCGAAATACTGCAAATCTTCGTGTTCGTAGCGCAGGCGGGCCAGGTCGTCAGACCGCCAGTTGCAGACGACCTGGGCGGCGCCGGCCGTATAGGCCTCTTTCGTCAGGAGGGCGACGAAGTCGTGCGATTCGACAGGGGCATTGATGACCAGGGTCTGACCTTTCTGGAGATTCAGGCCCTTCTGCAAGAGGACGCGGGCATAAGCCGTTAATTGTTTGGTAGTTGGCATAAAATCACTCCTTAGTAGATGAGGATAGGACAGGGACTTTCCAGGCCGTATGCTTCCACAAGCGCCAGTTCAGGGCGCTGGCATTGATGGCCAGGCTGATAATGAGGCTGATCCAATAGCCATAGGGCCCGTAGGACGTGACGTGGGCCATGGCATAGCCCATAGGGATGCTGATGAGCCAGTAGGTCACGAAAGCGACGTAAGTGATGATCCTGACGTCCTTATAGCCGCGCAGGATGCCCTGGACCGGCGTGCCGGCGGCATCGAAGAAGGAAAAGGCGACGGCGTAGAAGATGAACATGCGGATGGCCCAGAACGTTTCGGCATCGCTCGTGAAGATGGCGGCGATATGATCGACAAAGTGGTAAGTCACGACGATGAGGGCGATGGCGATGGTGAAGGCCGTCATCTGGCAGAGCACGGCATACTGCCGGGCAGCGGCGTAGTTGCGGGCGCCGACTTCGTAGCCGATGACGATAGTCGCCGTCAGGCTGATGCTCCAGGGCAGGGTATAGGTCAGGGTCGAGAAACTGATGGCTGCCTGGTTGGCCGCCAGGTATAAGGTGCCGAATTCGGCCATGAGCAGGCCGACGATGGAGAACAGGCTCGTTTCGCAGAAGACGGCGATGAAGATGGGAATGCCCAACTCCAGCTGATGATAGCCATGATACCAGCTGAAAGGCCGCAGGCGGCTCCAGAGATGGTAAGAGCGGAAAGGCTCCATCCACTGCAGGACGCCCACGAAGAGCAGGAAGGACAGCCACGACGCGATGGTGATGGCATAGCCCGTACCGATACCGCCCATAGCTGGAATGGGGCCGGCGCCGAAGATGAGCAGGCGGAAGAGGATGATCGTCAGGACCAGGTTGGTCACTAAGATGGCCATGGAAACGTGGGTCTTGCCGTGGGCGTCGACGATGTAGCGCATCGTCGCCTGCAGGCAGATGGGGACCAGTCCCAGGGCCAGAGCCTTGAGGTATTCCCAGGCGATGTAGCGGACCGGTGCGTCGAGGCCCATAAAGTCGAGAAAGGGCGGCAGCAGAAAGGCGCCGGCCAGGAAAATGACGGCCGTAAAGCCCAGGCTCAAGTAGAGGCTCTGCATAATGTACGTCGGGATTTCCTCGGTCTTCTGAGCGCCCCGGAGCTGGGCGATGATCGGCGAGATGCCGAAGAAGATGCCGCACAGGCCGGCAAAGACGGGATACCAGATATTGACGGCTACGGCGACCCCGGCCAGGTCAATCGTCCCGGCCTGACCGCTGAAGATAGAACTGAAGACGGATGTCCCGACCTGGGCCATCTGGGTCAGGAGCAGGGGAAAGAACAGGGCCAGGAAATGGCGTAATTGGAACCAATGGGGGAACATGATATCCTCCTTGTATGAAAAAGGGCTTGTCGCACAACGACAAGCCCTTTAAAGTTGGTAGTGGCTAGCAGTTAGTTGTTAGCGGATGGCTTTAAATTTAAAGGCCTTCTTCAAACATCAAACCTTAAACTGTACAGAAAAAGGGACCGTGCATGATGGCCGAAACCTTCATGCGCCAGTCCCCCTTTTCAGTCGAACTTATTTACCCATAGCATTGACTTTGGAAGCCAAACAGGATTTTTTACGAGCTGCAGTGTTTTTATGGAGAACGCCTTTCTGTGCGGCGCTGTCGATTACGCTGCTAGCTTTATCGAATGCTTTTTTAACAGCTTCAGCGTCACCAGCGGCGATAGCTTCGGTCGTACGGCGGATAGCGGTATGAACAGAAGATTTAACCTGAGAGTTAGCTGCGTGGCGAGCTGCGTCTTTTTCCATCGTTTTGATATTGGATTTAATCTGCGGCAATGGATTCACCTCCCTAATTTACAAGAACACTAGAAGAAATTTTACCATATGGCGCAGAAAAAAGCAATACCTTTTTTACAAGACATGCGATTAAGCTTTGCCTTCCGAGCCGAGGACGCATTTGATCTTGTGAGCGACGATGTCATGGACGAACTGACGGCCGTCGGCGAGGTACTGGCGCGGGTCGAAATGTTCCGGATGCTGTGCCATGTGCTGACGGATGCCGGCAGTCAGGCCGAGACGGAGGTCGGAGTCGATGTTGATCTTGCAGACAGCCATGGAAGCTGCTTTGCGGAGCTGGTCTTCCGGGATGCCGATAGCGTCAGCCAGGTTGCCGCCGTTTTCGTTGATGATCTTGACGTATTCCGGTACGACCGAAGATGCGCCGTGGAGGACAATCGGGAAGCCCGGCAGGCGTTTGGAGACTTCTTCGAGGATGTCGAAGCGGAGTGTCGGCGGTACGAGGACGCCGTCAGCGTTGCGCGTGCACTGTTCCGGAGTGAATTTGAAAGCGCCGTGGCTGGTGCCGATAGCGATGGCCAGGGAGTCGACGCCCGTGCGGGATACGAATTCTTCGACTTCTTCCGGACGCGTGTAGTGAGCTTCGTGGGCAGCGACTTTGACATCGTCTTCGATGCCGGCCAGCTGGCCGAGTTCGCCTTCGACGACGACGCCGTGAGCGTGTGCGTATTCAACGACTTTTTTCGTGAGGGCGATATTGTCTTCGAAAGAATGTTTCGAGCCGTCGATCATGACGGAAGTGAAACCGCCGTCGATGCAGTCTTTGCAGGTTTCAAAGTCAGCGCCGTGGTCGAGGTGAAGGGCGATGGGGAGATCATGATCTTCCAAAGCTGCTTCTACGAGATGTTTCAAATACGGCGGTTTAGCGTATTTGCGGGCACCGGCCGAAGCCTGAAGGATGATCGGCGAGTTCAATTCAGCAGCGGCCTGGGTAACGCCCTGGACGATTTCCATGTTGTTGATGTTGAATGCACCGATAGCATAGTGGCCTTCATAGGCTTTTTTAAACATTTCTGTAGTTCCAATTAATGGCATGTTTACATTCCTCCTACATAATACGTAAAAATGGTTAATATATATAATTCCAGCCGGCCCGTCGGACGAAGGCGTCCATATCTTCAGGCAGCCGGGAATTAACGGTGATGAAGCGGTGGCTCATGGGGTGGGTGAACTGGAGACAGTAGGCGTGCAGGGCCTGGCGGCCGATGAAGCGGCGCGAACCGCCGTAGAGGTCGTCGCCGGCCAGGGGATAGCCCAGGTAACTGCTGTGGACCCGTATCTGATGGGTCCGGCCCGTGTGCAGGACGACTTGGAGCAGGCTGTAGTCCTTGCCGGCTGCGAGGCAGGTGAAATCGGACCAGGCCGGCTTGCCGTCGAGGCGGACACAGCGGGTGATGATGCTATCGGGACATCTTCCGATGGGGGCGTGTACAGTTGTGACCCGCGACGGGTATCGTCCCTCACAGATAGCTAAGTACAAGCGCTTATAGCCCAAGTCCTGCTTATCGAAAGCGTATTGGATCTGCGGTTCCTTGGCGACCATACAGAGACCGGACGTATTCTTGTCCAGGCGGTGCATGGGGTGGTAGGAACAGTGCTGCCCCGTCTGTTCGTAATGATAGGCGACGGCGTTGGCCAGTGTCCCGTCCCGTACGGCTGATGTGGGATGCATCAGGAGACCTGCAGGCTTGTCGATGACCATGAGGTAGTCGTCTTCATAGACGATGCCAATGGGTATGTCCTGTGGCGGGAAGGGGTTCTTTTCCGGAAGGGTGACGCAGATCTCGTCGCCTTCATGGACGAAGTCCCGCGTCGAGGCGGCCTGGCCGTTGATGGTACAGATGCCGTTGTGCTTGATACGGCGCCGCAATGTCGACGAAACGCCGAAATGTTTCAAAGCGCCGCCTAACGATGTAGGCCGTATGATCGTCCCTACTGTAAAATGAATCATTTGCATTTCCCCTATATTGGCTTTGTCTACATCTATTATACAAAATGAAAATAAATAAATCCATACATTTCGTGAAAACATGTGGGCTATATTTTAGCCCGCAAGGGCCTGGGAGTGCGGCTGGCCAGAAAAAATCATCTCCTGGAAAAGGAAACTTGACGCTCCGCGTCGAAATAGTATATCATAGGAATGTTATGTATCCATTTTTTAGATTTACCTTAAAAGAGTGTTCCCTAAAGAAGGAGTTTCACAGGTGGATAGAGAATAATATATACGTCAGCGTTATTGAAATGAAACAGGTGATATGAGTGAAACGGTTTTCCAGCGAATTTATCGAACAGGTCCGGCAGGCCAATGACATCGTCAGCGTCATCTCCGATTATGTGACGCTGAAACGGCGGGGCCGCAACTTCTGGGCCTGCTGCCCTTTCCATAATGAAAAGACCGCCTCCTTCAGCGTCGCTGCCGACAAAGGATTCTTTTATTGCTTTGGCTGCCATGCTCACGGCGATGTCTTCCAATTCATTATGAAGAAAGAAAACCTTTCCTTTTCGGATGCCGTCGAACGCCTGGCTGAACGGGCCCATATCGCCCTGCCCGTCGTCGAACGGTCGGCCGAAGAAATCGCCCGCGATAAACAGCGGGACCGCTTGTATCAGATCAACGAAATGGCGGGCAATTTTTTCCATAACTGCCTGACCCAGACTCATTACGGGCAGCCCGGACTGGCCTATTTCCACAAGCGCCACGTATCGGATGATACCATCGAGGCCTTTAAGCTGGGCTTTGCTCCGGAAAGCTGGGATAAACTGACGACGGCTTTCATGAAAAAAGGTGTCACTGGCAGGGAATTAGTCCTCCTGGGACTGGCTAAAGAAAAGAACGGCCACTTTTACGATGCCTTCCGCGGACGGGTCATGTTCCCCATCCGCGACGGCCGCAGCCGCATCGTCGGTTTCGGTGGCCGCGTCCTCGACGACAGCAAGCCGAAGTATCTCAATTCGCCGGAAACGCCGATTTTCAATAAACGGCGGCTCCTCTTCGCCATGGACCTGGCCCATAAAGCGATTTATGAGCAGGGGAAAGCCATCCTGGTCGAAGGCTATATGGATGTCGTTTCCGCTCATAACCGGGGCATCCATAATGTCGTCGCGTCCCTGGGGACCTCCTTTACGCCGGAACAGGCGCGGCTCTTGCAGCGCCAGGCCAAGGAACTCGTCCTGGGCTACGACATGGACGGCGCCGGCCGTCAGGCGACGCAGCGGGCTATGGAAATCGTCCGCGGCCTGGGCATGCGCATCCGCGTCTTGTCCTTGCCGCAGGGCAAGGACCCTGATGAATACATCAATGCCGCCGGGCCGGACAAGTTCCGCCAGGCCGTCGACGAAGCGCCGAATGTGCTCGATTACATGCTCATGCGGGCCTTGCAGCGCTTCGACGTGACGACGCTGGAAGGGAAATCATCCATTACGACCATGGTCCTGCCCGTCGTCGCTGCCGTCGACAACCGGGTCCTGCTGGAAGCGTTCCTGAAGAAACTGGCAGGTCAGCTGCAGATAGGGGAAAACGCCGTGCGCAGCGAATTCAACAAGTATGTCGCTGCCCATCCGGAAGCAGGCCAGCAGCCGGTCGTCATCTCTTCGTCCGTATCCCAGGAAAATGCCGCAGCCCGCGGGAGCGGTGCCATGGCTGTAGCCGAAGAGAATATCCTGCGTTTCCTCCTGGAAAAGCCGGCTGCCTGCGGGCGGATCCACGCCAAAGTATCGGCGGACCTCTTTGCCGATGAACGGCGGCGCCACATTTACCAGCTCATTTTGGATACGTATGCACACCAAGGGATGTACACACCACATGACATCCAGCAAAAATTAACTCCTGAGGAGGCCGAAGAAGTAGCACGAATTATGGTTCTACAAGATGTCCCACTGGACGAAAATGTACTGATGGATTATGTCAAGCGCTTTCGCATGGCCGATTTACAAAAGCAGTACCTGGCGCACAGCCGCCTGGCTGCCACTTATAGCCGGACTGGCGATGCAAGGCTGGCCGAAGAGCTTGCAGCATGTAAGAAAATTAACGATGAAATGAAACAATGGTCTTGAGGAGCAGAAAGGAGCCTGTACACCATGGTGAATAAAACGACAGATGATACAAAAGTAACGAAGAAAACGACGAAAAAGACGACGCGCCGCAAGCCGTCCAAGAAGAAGGACGCTGCCGCCAAGAAACCGTTGAGTGAAAAAGAACGCCAGGCCCTGGCCCTGCAGCACATCAAGCAGCTCCTGCAAATGGGGCAGAAGAAGGGCAGCCTGACGTATACGGAAATCATGAACCTCATGGAAGAAGACGAACTGACGCCGGACCAGATCGACAAGATGTATGAAGTCTTTGCCGACAAGGGCATCGACATCATCGGCGAAGACGACTCCATGGCGGAACATGATGATATAGATGATGAAGATACGGAAAAAGTCCCGGACCTTCACAATGTCGACCTCAGCGTGCCGGAAGGCATCAACATCGATGACCCGGTCCGCATGTATTTGAAAGAAATCGGCCGCGTCCCCCTCTTGTCGGCGACGGAAGAAATTACCCTGGCCAAGGCCATCGAAAAGGGCAATGCTCCCGATGCAACAGAAGAAGACATCAAAGCCGGCACGATTGCCAAGAAGAAACTGACCGATGCCAACCTGCGCCTCGTCGTCAGCATCGCCAAGCGCTATGTCGGCCGGGGCATGTTGTTTCTGGACCTCATCCAGGAAGGGAACCTGGGTCTGTTGAAAGCCGTCGATAAATTCGACTACAGCAAAGGCTACAAGTTCAGTACCTATGCGACATGGTGGATCCGCCAGGCCATTACCCGTGCCATTGCCGACCAGGCCCGGACCATCCGCATCCCGGTCCACATGGTCGAAACTATCAACAAGCTGATCCGCATTTCCCGCCAGCTCCTGCAGGACAAAGGCCGCGAACCGCTGCCGGAAGAAATCGCTGAAAAAATGGACATCCCTGTCGAACGCGTCCGGGAAATCATGAAGATCGCCCAGGAACCGGTATCGCTGGAAACACCGATTGGCGAAGAAGAAGACTCGCACCTCGGCGATTTCATCGAAGACTCGGAAGCCGTCGCCCCTGATGACGCCGCCTCCTTCATCTTGCTGAAAGAACAAATCGAAGACGTCTTTTCCTGTCTCACCGACCGGGAACGCAAAGTCCTCTACCTGCGCTTCGGCCTCAAAGATGGCCGTCCGCGCACACTGGAAGAAGTAGGCCAGCACTTCAACGTCACCCGTGAACGTATCCGCCAGATCGAAGGCAAGGCCCTGAGCAAACTGCGCAACTGGGGCAAACGGGAAAAAATCAAGGATTTCCTCTAAGCCGAAATCTCTCCTTGACGCCATATGCTAATTCGCGTATAATAATTTGGTAAGGCCTTGCGCCTTATCTTTTGGGCCTATAGCTCAGTGGTAGAGCCACCGGCTCATAACCGGTTGGTCCTTGGTTCGAACCCAAGTGGGCCCACCATGAATGAAAAAGAGGCTGTCCCATAAAGACAGCCTCTTTTTGAATATTAAGTTTGCAGTTTGTAGTTTTTAGCAAAGGTTTTAAAATTTAAGACCCTCTTCTACAAACTACAAACTTTTTTTATATCAGAAGGGGACTAGAATTAATGTTTCACGAAGAAGTTATTTATTGTGAACACGATGGGCAACGGATTTTTGGTAAGCTATTCCGACCCAATACCGAGAAGCGGCGTGTACCGCTTGTTATTTTTTCCCATGAATTAGGCATGACGCATCAGTCCGGCCTGCCGTATGCGCAGGCTATCGTAAATAAGGGCGCCGCTGCGTATATCTTTGATTATGCTGGCGGTAGTCCCGAAAGTCAGAGTGATGGCTCGATGCTGGAAATGAGCGCTAAGACAGAGGCCAGGAATCTTGCCTGTGTCCTGGAGACGGCCAAAAAATGGGAATTCATCCAGCCTGAGCAAATCGTCATCATTGGCGGGAGTCTCGGCGGACTCGTTGCGACCATGGTTGCGCACGACTACCCCCATGAGCTGGCCGGGCTGGTGCTGCTGTATCCAGCTTACCAGCTTCCGGAAGAGTTGCGCAATATGTTTTCAGACCGACAGAAGGTGCCGGCAACGTTTACCTTCGCCAATCTATTTCAGCTGGGACGACCTTTTGCTGAGGATGTCTTTGATTTATATCCCTATCAGCTGATGCAGCGCTTCACCAAGGAGGTGCTGATTTTGTATGGTGATCAAGATGAAGCCGTTCCATTGCCATTCATCGAAAAAGCGGTGGCAACATTCCCACATGCCGCACTCCATATCATCCATGGGACGGGACATTTCTTCCCTCAGCCGGATAAACAGACAGAGGCTATCGACCAGATTTTAAGATATCGCAGGCAGATACACCTCCTTCCAGAGGAGTAGACATTCTGAAAATTCATCTAAATGTGGACAGTATAGGGGTGACCAGCATTTCACCATAGGTTGACGCCATCGATAGATATAAATCCTTGACTAAAACGAACGACTGACGTTATAATAAACATGAAAATAGGCCCTGCCGATAGACGGTTGGTCCCCAGATAAGTTAGTTACAAAGATAACCGCTTAAGATTGGAGTCAGAGGCGGTTATTTTTGTATTCTCTAATATGTTATAGATTACAGTTCGGCTTTTCTCCATAAGAGGAGGGTCCCGAAGAGGGCGCCGGCCATGATGGAACCCAGGCCGGTAGTGTTAGATCGTCTGAACGCAGGTCTGAGGCGTGAAGACGAGGACGCGGCTGGCCCAGGTGCATTTTTCTTTCATTTCGTCGAAGAGCGGGCCTTCGCTGGCAAAAGCGGCAGTGCCGGTCAGCAGACAGCCCGTGCCCATGCCCATTTTGCCCTGTACTTCATGGCTGCCGACGACGACTTCGACGCGGGGATTGTGGCTGACGTTCTTTTCAGTCTTGTGGAAACCGAAGCAGGGGATGAGGATTTTTTCATCATCCGTTACGATGAGGTATTTGTTCCAGGTGTTTGCGATGTGTGCCTGGCCTTCGGCATTGGCCGAAGCGACAGAGACGATGCCATCGTGTTTGATACAATCGAAAAAGACGTTGGTTAACATGGGGATTCCTCCTTTAGCAAAAAAGACTACGTTCATTATAGCAAAAGGGAAGGGGAATGTATACGGCCGTGAGATATGATTGGGTATGGTACTTTACTCATAAATTTATGAGTTACTTATTAATTTCTTTATATCTTCCGCAAAAGGTGTAAATTTCATATACTAAGTGTGTCGATAGAAAGCCATGGCTCAGTTTTAGATTATCTTTATGTTGGGAGAGATTATGATGAATGAAGCTGTAAAGAATATTTTGAAAAATTGTATGTGGGATTTGGCTACGTGTGCTAAGGGCGAACCGAATGTCGTTCCTGTGGCTTTTAAGGATATTACCGACGATGGCAAGCTCGTTGTCGGCGACGTATTCTTGCAGACGACGTTGGATAATTTGAAGGCCAATGACGGCAAAATCGCTATTTCTGCCTATGATGCACAGAAATTGGAAGGCTATCAGATTAAAGGGACGGCGGTTTATGTCACGGAAGGTCCTGTCGTCGATACATTCAAGAAAATCGTCGAAGATATGTTCAAAGGCGCTGCTACGGCTAAGGGCGCCCTGGTCATCACGCCGGAACGCATCATCGTTACGACGCCAGGTGCTGATAATAAGAAAGTCATTTGCGGCTAATTGGCAATGATGTTATGAGAAAAGGGCTGTTGCATGAGTATCAGACTTCATGCGCAGCTCTTTTCTTTTTTGCGGGTCGCCGGAAAGTCTTGAAAATCGGCGGCAGAAGGGCTAAGATGCAAACAGAAGGGAGGAGAGAATATGTATAAGAAAAAGCTGGAAGAGGACATCCGCTGTCCTTTGGAATATGGCCTGGAACTCTTTGGCGGCAAATGGAAATCGCGTATCATCTGCGTCCTGGCAGCGTGCCGTGTCCTGCGTTACAGTGAGCTGCGCCACGAAATGTATAATATTACCGACGCGGTCCTGGCGACGACGCTCAAGCAGCTTATCCAGGATGGTCTCCTTGTCCGCAAGTCATACGATGAAGTGCCGCCGCGGGTCGAATACAGTCTGACAGAAAAAGGGAAGTCTGTTGTACCGATTCTGCAGTCTATTTGTCATTGGTCGGGTGCTTTTTACAAGGAAGAGACGGACCATCCCATGACACAGTGCCAAAAATGTGATTTTTCCTCTAAAGTTTAAGAAAATGAGGCTGTCTTTGCGGGACGGTCTCTTTTTGTTAAATTTTGTTGCCACGAGGCGGTCTGAGGTTATATAATTATAAATCATACATTACTTTTTTAGGAGGACGTATATGGCAGATATTCGTATCATCCGGGGGCAGCGAATCGTCCCTGACGTGGAGCAGGCCCTGCGGTTTGCTGGTTATGAATCGAAAGGGGCAGCTTGGGAACGGGCTGAAGGGATGTGCCGGGATATGGCACCGCTCTTGCGGCGGTCTTTGCAGGCCAAGGCGGTCCTGGCCTTTACAGAGAAACGGCTCTATGTCATCCTGACGTTAGGTGCTGCTGTGAGCCGGCAGATCGACCGCTATCAGGATGATGGGGATGAGCTGGCCGCCGTGCTCTTCGCTGCCATGGCTGATACGTGCCTCTTTGCCCTGGAACAGCAGGTTTTGCAGCAGCTGCGCCTTATTTGCCGACAAAAGGGCTGTGGCATTGTCTGCCGCCACGAGCCGGGCAGCGATTTGCCCTTATCGGTCCAGGCCGATGCGGTCCGTGAGACGGCTGCCGGCCGGACGGCTGGCGTGACGGTCAATGCGGCCCTGGCTTTGTCTCCGGAGAAATCCATGAGCCTCGTCTTTGACCTTTGCGAAGACCCGGCCGTATTTCAGGTGAAACATGACTGCACGGCCTGCCCTAAGACGGATTGCCCGCAGCGCCAGGCTGAATCAGTCCGGGAAGTACGGCTGACCTGCCCTGGCGGCTGCCGGGTCCATGACTATATCCAGTCTCAGGGAACGGCCCTGGCCATGCCCTGCGGCGGCAAGGGCATGTGCGGCAAATGCCGCATCCGCGTCGTCCGGGGGAAGCTTCCCGTCACGCCGGAAGATAAGCGTATCTTTTCTGATGAACAACTGGTCCAAGGTTGGCGCCTGGCCTGCAAGGCCGTGACACGGGAAGCGGTCGAACTCGCCGTTCCCGTGCAGGAACAGCAGGGTTTTTCGGCCCTGGCTGCCGAAGCCGCTGATGAAGGAGGAGACCTTTCACTGGCAGCGGACCATGCGTATGGCCTGGCTGTCGATATCGGGACGACGACATTGGCCGCAGCCCTGGTTGACTGCACGGATGGAAAAATCCTGGCGACAGCGACGGCAGTCAACAGTCAGCGCTCTTTTGGCGCCGACGTCGTCAGCCGCATCGGTGCCGCCTGCCACGGCAAAGGCAAGGCCTTGCAGAAAGCCGTACGCCGGGACCTGACGCGGCTGACGAAGCAGCTCCTGAAGGACCATCCCGGCACGGCCGGCCGCTGCCGCCAGATGGCCATTGCCGCCAATACGACTATGCTCCACCTGCTCATGGGCTGGCCCTGCGACGGCCTGGGCGACTGGCCGTTCCATCCTGTGTCCCTGGGCGGGAAGACTTATCGCGCCCAGGAGGTCCTGGGACCGCAGTCGCCACTGGCAGACGCTACAGTGACCCTGCTGCCCGGCATGAGCACCTACGTCGGCGCCGACATTACGGCCGGCATCTGGCAGTGCGGCCTGGCCTCGTCAGATGACGTCAGCCTCTTCGTCGATCTCGGGACGAATGGGGAAATGGTCCTGGGTAATAAGGAACAGCGCTTCATCGCATCGGCTCCGGCCGGTCCGGCCCTGGAAGGGGGCAAACTGACCTGGGGGACGGGCAGCGTCCCCGGGGCCATCTGCGGCGTCCGCATCGAGCGGGGCCGGGCCAAGGTGCGGACTATCGACCACGCCGTTCCCGTCGGTATCTGCGGGACGGGCATCCTCGAAGCCATGGCTGGCCTGGTCCGGGAAGGCCTGGTCGACGAAACGGGGAAACTCGTAGAGCCTTATTTCCATAAGGGCTTTCCCCTGGCGTCGACGCTGGATTATCAGCGCATTACTCTGAGCCAGCAGGATATCCGCGAAATCCAGATGGCCAAGAGCGCCATCCGGGCCGGCATCGAATCGCTCATCGAACGCAGCGGCATCAGCCGTCAGCGCATCCACCAGGTCTTCCTGGCCGGCGGTTTCGGTTATTACCTGGATCCGCAGAAAGCGGCTGTCATCGGCCTGCTGCCGGCGGATCTGGCCGAACGGACGACGGCTGTCGGCAACACGTCCCTGAAAGGGGCCATCGGCCTTTTGACGGGTGCCGTGACTTTGGAAGAGTTACAGGCCATCGCCGCCGGGGTAGAGGAAATCGTCCTCGGCAACGACGAAGCCTTTCAACGCTTATACATTGATTATCTGAATTTTTAGGGGGACTTAGATTGACTAACGAAGCATTTCAACAACTTCTACAGGGCGGTGTTGTCCTGCTCGACGGGGCGACGGGGACGAACCTGCAACAGGCGGGCATGCCTATCGGCGTCTGCCCGGAACAATGGATCTTAGAGAACCGCGACGTCATGATCGATTTGCAGCGCCGTTTCGTCGAAGCGGGCTCGCAGATCCTCTATGCGCCGACCTTTACGGGTAACCGGCTCAAATTGGCCGAATACGGCCTCGATGACCAGCTCGTCGCCATCAATCAGGGCTTGGTTGCTATCTCCAAAGAAGCGGCCCAGGGGAAGGCCCTGGTTGCCGGCGACATGACCATGACGGGCCAGCAGCTCTATCCTATGGGTGAACTGACCTTTGACGGTCTCGTCGACGTCTATCGCGAACAGGCCCAGGCCTTGTACGATGCCGGTGTCGACCTGTTCATCGTCGAAACCATGATGAGCCTCCAGGAAACGCGGGCTTGTGTCCTGGCTATCAAGGAGGTCTGCGACCTGCCCATCATGGCGACACTGACCTTTGAAAAAGACGGCCGTACCCTCTATGGGACGCCGCCGGAAGCGGCTGTCGTCGTCTTGCAGAACCTCGGTGTCGATGCCGTCGGCCTGAACTGCTCGACAGGACCGGCCGACATGGTGGAAACGGTCCGGAAGATGTATGAATATGCGACGATTCCCCTCATTGCCAAGCCCAATGCCGGTTTGCCGGAATTGGATGGTGACAAGACGGTCTATAAGACGACGCCGGAAGAATTCGCCCAGGACGGCCGGCTGCTCATCGAAGCCGGTGCCCATATCGTCGGCGGCTGCTGCGGCACGACGCCGGACCATATCCGGGCCCTTCACGAGGCTGTCTGCCGGCTGACGCCGAAAGCGCCGCATGCCAGCCATCACCGCGTCCTGGCCTCGGAACGGCAGGTCGTAGAAATCAAGCTCGACGGCTCTTTCCAGGTCATTGGCGAACGCATCAATCCGACGGGCAAGAAGAAGCTCCAGGCTGAACTGCGGGCGGGCAAGCTGGACATGGTCCGCGCCATGGCCCGCGAACAGGAACGCAACGGCGCGTCTATCCTCGACGTCAACATGGGGACCAACGGCATCGATGAAAAAGAAATGATGCTCAAGGCCATTTACGAAGTGACAGGCGTATCGGGCCTGCCCCTCAGCATCGACACGAGCTCACCGGACATCATGGAAGCGGCCCTGCGCATCTATCCCGGCCGGGCCCTGGTCAATTCCATTTCCTGTGAAACGGAAAAGCGAAAGAAACTCCTACCTGTCGTCAAAAAGTACGGCGCCATGTTCATCGCCCTGCCTGTTTCGGATAACGGTATCCCCAAGACCCTCGAAGAAAAACATGCCGTCCTCGACGAGCTCCTGGCCGATGCCTACGACCACGGCTTTTCGCCGGAAGATGTCGTCGTCGACGCCCTGGTAGCGACGGTCGGGGCTGCGCCGACGTCGGCCCTGGACTGCATGGCCACGTTTTCTCACTGCAAGCAGGACCTGGGACTGGCTACGGTCTGCGGCCTGTCCAACATCTCCTTCGGCCTGCCGGACCGGATCTATGTCAACGCCACCTTCTTGGGCATGGCCATTGCCAGCGGCCTGACCATGGCCATTGCCAATCCGTCCCAGGATTTGCTCATGAATACGGCAGCAGCGGCCAATATGCTCATGAATAAAGAGGGCAGCGATTTGGCCTACATCCACCGCATGCAGTATTTCGACAAGAAAGAAGCCGAAAGAAAACGGCAGGAAGAAGCAGAACTCCTGGCCAGCCACGGTACGGCTGGGGCTGTCGAAACGGCGGGGGAGTCCCAAGACGCTGAGCAAGGGCCGGTCAATCCGGTCTACCAGGCTGTCCTGGAAGGGGAAAAGGACGCCGTCGTCGCCTTGGCTCAGGAAGAACTGGCCAAGGGTATGGCACCGGATGCCATCATCAACGACCTGCTCATTCCGGCCATCACTGAGGTCGGCGATTTATACGATAAACAGATTTACTTCCTGCCCCAGCTCATTGCCAGTGCCAATACGATGGAAACGGCCATTGCCTATTTGGAACCGCTCATCAAGAAAGACCCGGGCCAGCAGGACATGGCGACCATCGTCATTGCCACCGTCGAAGGCGACGTCCACGATATCGGTAAGAACCTGGTCGGCCTCATGCTGCGCAACTACGGCTATAAGGTCATCGACCTGGGCAAGGATGTGCCGGCCGGCACCATCATCGAGACGGCGCTGCGCGAAAAGGCATCTGTCGTCGGCTTGTCGGCCTTGATGACGACGACGATGATGCACATGAAAGATGTCATTGCCGAAGCGGCGGATAAACAGTATGGCGGCAAGATTATCATCGGCGGCGCAGCCGTTACGCCGAGTTTCTCCGATGAAATCGGTGCCGATGGCTATTCCAAAGATGCGGCAGACTGTGTCAAGCTCGTCAGCCGCCTGTTATCGTAAAAGGGGGAATCATTATGCCAGCATATCGTTGGGCGACTTTGGGCTGCGGCGTCATCGGCAATGAACTGGCCCAGGCTATGCAGGCCCTGGGCGGGAATTTGTACAGTGTCGGCAACCGGACCCATGAAAAGGCCTTGTCTTTTGCTGAAAAATACGGCATCGCCAAGGTCTACGACAAGCCAGAGGATATCTTTTCGGATCCCGACGTCGATATCGTCTATATTTTGACGCCTCATAATACGCATATCCGTTATCTGCTGCCGGCGCTGGCAGCGGGCAAACACGTGCTCTGCGAAAAATCCATTACCCTTAACAGCCTGGAACTGGACCAGGCCCGGCGCTGTGCTGATGAACACGGCGTCGTCCTGGCCGAAGCCATGACCTTATATCATATGCCTATTTACAAACAGCTCGCTGAACTCATCCGTTCCGGCGCCCTGGGGCCGCTGCGTTTCATTCAGATGAATTTCGGCAGTTATAAAGAGTACGATATGAACAACCGCTTCTTCAACCGCTCCCTGGCCGGTGGTGCCCTCCTCGATATCGGCGTCTATGCGCTGTCCTTCGTCCGCTATTTCATGAGCTGTCAGCCCGACCAGATCGCGTCCCAGGTCCGCCTGGCACCGACCGGTGTCGACGAGCAGGCAGGTATCCTCTTGCAGAACCGGGAAGGGGAGATGGCGACGCTTTCCTTATCGCTCCATGCCAAGCAGCCGAAACGGGGCATGGCCGCCTTCGATAAGGGATATATCGAAATCTACGACTATCCCCGGGCCGATACGGCGACCATCACCTATACGGCCGACGGCCATCAGGATGTCCTGCAGGCCGGCAGTCAGTCCAAGGCCTTGCAGTACGAAATCCGGGACATGGAAGACGCCGTGGCCCACGGCGGCCAGGGCATGTGCCAGGCTTATACGAAAGATGTCATGGACCTCATGACGGCCATCCGCCAGCAGTGGGGCCTGACCTATCCCGAAGAAGAGGGGGGAGCGCAATGAGTTATTCATCGGTCGATACCTTGTGGATCCTCATGGCGGCCGTCCTGGTCTTCTTCATGCAGCCCGGTTTCGCCATGCTCGAAGCCGGCCTGACGCGGGGCAAGAATGCCGGCAATATCGTCATGAAGAATTTCATGAACTTTTCCCTCGGGACCCTGGCCTTCTGGATCGTCGGCTTCAGCCTGCTCTTTGGCCGCGACATAGGCGGATTCATCGGCATGCCCGATTTCTTCGCCCAGCATATGGACCTCATGGCCGGGACGCCTTATCCGGATTTGGCCTTTTTGCTCTTCCAGACCGTTCTCTGTGCCGTGACGGCGGCCATCGTGTCCGGCGCTATGGCTGAACGGACGAAATTTTCGTCATCCTGTCTGATTACGATCCTCATCAGTCTGCTCATCTATCCCATCGTCGGGCACTGGTCCTGGGGCGGCGGCTGGCTGGCAGCCCTGGGCTTCCATGACTTCGCCGGCGCTTCTGTCGTCAGCCTGACCGGCGGCATCTGCGCCCTGACCGGGGCCAAGGCCCTGGGGCCGCGCATCGGCAAATATAATGACGATGGCTCGGTCAATGCCATTCCCGGCCACAGCCTGCCCCTGGCTTGTCTGGGCATGTTCATCTTATGGTTCGGCTGGTTCGGCTTCAATGGCGGCCAGACCCTGTCCCTGACGGGAGAACAGACCATCCTAAAAGCCGCGTCTATCTTCTTTACGACCAATATCGCCGCCGCTGCCGGGACGACGACGGCCATGGTGACGACATGGATCCGCTATGGCAAGCCCGACGTATCCATGACTCTCGACGGCAGCCTGGCGGCCCTGGTGGCTATTACGGCCGGCTGTGATGTCGTCAGCGTGCCTGGGGCCTTTGTCATCGGCGCCCTGGCCGGCATCGTGACGGTCTTCCTCATCGAATTCATCGACCAGAAACTGCGCATCGACGACCCGGTCGGGGCTATTGCCGCTCACGGCGGCTGCGGTGCCTTGGGGACCCTCCTGACGGGCCTGTTCAGCGTCCAAGACGGCCTGTTCTATACGGGAGAAATCCGTCTGTTCCTGGTCCAGCTGGCCGGCGTCGTGGCTATGGCCCTGTTCGTCTTCGTCGCTATGACCCTGGTTTTCCGCATCCTCCAGGCGACGATAGGCCTGCGCGTCTCGGCAGCCGAAGAAATCAACGGCCTGGACTTCAAGGAAAACGGCCTGGTACCGGCTTACGAACTGGACCGCAGCGACGATTTGGAGGATTTGTCGCAAGCCTTGAAGGCCGGGGAAGCGCCGGAAGGGGCCCAAGAAATCCCCTTGGACCAGGCTATCCCCGATTCGGTCATGGCCAGTCCCCAGCCGGTCGGCGGCCATGCCCTGTATAACGTGACTATCATTACCGATGAAAAGCGCTTTGAAACCTTGAAAGACGCCATGGAAGCCATCGGCATCACGGGCATGACCATCACCCGCGCCCTGGGATTCGGCATCGAAAAGGGACGGACTGAATTCTACCGCGGGGCCAAAGTGTCGGCCAAGCTCCTGCCCAAGGTCCGCGTCGAAATGGTCGTTTCCAAAGTGTCGCCGCGGACCATCATCGAAACGGCGAAGAAGGTGCTCTATACGGGCAATTACGGCGACGGCAAGGTCTTCGTGTCGGCCATCGACAACGCCGTCAAGATCCGGACCGGCGAAGAAGGCTGCGATGCCCTGCAGGACTATCCCGTCGTCCAGAAGAAATGACCTTTTACAGACATTTCCCTTGATTTTTGCAAAAAAAATACAGGCTCTGGCTATACTGAAACTGCACAGCCAGAGCCTGTTTTTTCATGGATGAAGGAGGAAATGCCATGTTTGCGTCGTTATTTGCCAATGCCAAAGCCCCATCTCAGCGGAATTATTCCCGCCTGGTCATCATCAGTGATTTCCATTACCCCTGCAAGAACCTGGTCACGCCGAAAGAACGTCTGCTCCGGATGGCCGCCAAAGAAAGAGTGCTGCAGGAAATGAATAACTGGCGGGACCTGGACTTAGCTGTCGAATTGTCTCATCAGCAGCTGGCCTGGCTGGGCCAGACCCTGGCCGCCCATCGCCAGCAGCCGACGATCATCTTCTGCCACGCGCCGCTGGAACAGACGGCCGTATCGAGCCGGCCCGGCATCAGCCTGCCGTCGCCGCGCAATTCCGTCCAGCCGGCAGGGGATATCCGCACCATCCTGGCCCGCCATCACCAGGCCCGCCTGTGGGTATCGGGCCATACCCATACGATGCCGTCCGATGCGACCTTCATGGACGACGCCAACTATTATGAAGGCCGCGTCCTCAATGTCTACAACAGCGATTGGGATGAAGATACGATTTATACCAACTCCCTCTACCTCTATGAAGACCATATCCTCATCCGGACCTATGACCATACCCGCGGCGAGTGGCTCCCGGCCTTCGACCGTACCGTAACCCTGCCGGAATGGTGCTGCCTCACGGCGTGAGGGGCGTGTATACATGTATAGAGGTATACGCCATCATGTGTAGACCCGTTCTCGGTATAGTTTGTAGCATAGAGTTTATAGTTTGCAGAAGATTGCTTTAAATTTAAAACCATTCACTAAAAACTACAAACTGCAAACTTAATATTCGAAAAGGCTTGTCGCATGCGACAAGCCTTTTTTCTACTCTTCTTCTATTTTCAACTGGTCCGGTGTGGTGCAGAATGTGAATTCCGGGTTCCGTTCGACGATCCAGTTGGTCTGCCATTCGTTGGCGATGAGCAGGACGACGCGCTGTTTATGGTCCTTGACGATCATGGCGCTGTCGATGTTCTTCAGTTCTTTGTAGTCGTGGCCGTTGGTCTGGATCCAGCGGGCGACGGTGTAGGGCAGGCGGTTCATTTCCAGGTCGACGCCGTATTCGTGTTTCAGGCGGTATTCCAGGACTTCGAACTGGAGTTGCCCGACGGCACCGACGATGTAGCTTTCCATGGAGCCCAGGTTTTCATAAATCTGGACGGCCCCTTCCTGGGCCAGCTGGGTCATGCCCTTGAGGAACTGTTTGCGCTTCATCGAATCCTTGGCGCGGATGCGGGCGAAGAGTTCCGGCGGGAAGGTCGGGAAGTCCTTGAAGGTGACTTTCTTCTTGCCCGAATAGAGGGTGTCGCCGACGCCCATGGTGCCGTTATCGAAGACGCCGATGATGTCTCCCGGATAGGCATCTTCGACGATGGTCCGTTCCGTTGCCAGAAACTGCTGGGGCTGCATGAGGCGCAGGGTCTTGCCGGACTGGCGGTGCGTGACAGTCATGCCTTTTTCAAACTTGCCCGAGCAGATGCGCATGAAGACGATGCGGTCGTGATGCTGGGGGTTCATGTTGGCCTGGATCTTGAAGACGAACGACGTGAACTGGTCCGATGTCGGTTCGACGACGCCTTCCAGGCATTTGCGCGGCTGCGGCTTCGGAGCCATGCGCAGGAATTCTTCCAGGAAGGGCTTGACGCCGAAGTTGGTCATAGCCGAGCCGAAGAACATCGGCGTCAGTTCGCCGCGCTTGACTTTTTCCATGTCGAATTCGTCGCCCGCTTCATCGAGGAGCTCGATGTCGTCGATGAGGCCCTGGTGGACGTCTTCGTCGAGGAGTTCTTTGAAAATCGGGTCGTCTGCCGAGCCCTTGGTCGATGCCAGTTTGCGCTGGCCGTGGGTCGTGTCTTTTTCAAAGAGTTCGATAGACGACGAAGCCCGGTCGTAGATGCCCTGGTAGTTGCCATTCAGGCCGATAGGCCAGTTCATGGGGTAGGCGTGGATGCCCAGGATGTCTTCGATTTCATCCATGAGGTCGAAGGGGTTGCGGCCGAAGTGGTCGATCTTGTTGACGAAGGTGAAAATGGGGATGCCCCGTTCTTTACAGACGCGGAAGAGCTTCTTCGTCTGGGCTTCGACGCCTTTGGCGACGTCGATGAGCATGACGGCGCTGTCGGCAGCCATGAGGGTCCGGTACGTATCTTCACTGAAGTCCTGATGGCCCGGCGTGTCGAGGATATTGATATGATGGCCTTCGTAGTCGAACTGGAGGACCGAACTGGTGACGGAGATACCACGCTGTTTTTCAATTTCCATCCAGTCCGAAACGGCATGTTTCGCCGTCTTGCGGGCCTTGACGGAACCGGCCAGGTGGATGGCACCTCCGTAGAGCAGTAATTTTTCAGTCAACGTCGTCTTGCCGGCATCAGGGTGGGAGATGATGGCAAAAGTACGGCGATTATTTACTTCATCGATTAATGACATAGTACACCTCATCTGTAGTTAAAGCTAAAACATGCAAACACTATTTATTATATCGGGTTTTTCTGGTAACCGCAAGGCATTTACGACTGGCATTTCTCGTCATTTCACGTTATAATAGACTTAATCTATACAGAATGAGAAGGAGCGTCTTACATCGTGATTATTACCAGAGAAACAGACTATGCCATCCGCATTTTACGATCCCTGGCTGATTTACAGCTGAAAAATATACGGGAAATCAGCGACGAACAGCTCGTCCCCCGGCAGTTCGCCTACAAGATTTCCAAGAAACTCGAACGGGCCGGGTTCATCGAAATCATCCGCGGCGCCCAGGGCGGATGCCGCCTGACACGGGATTTGCACGGCATTACCCTCATGGACATCATTAACGTCATGGAACGGGAAAACATGATCACCAGCTGCCTGGACGGCGATTTCCAGTGCCCGTACCATCACCGCTATGGTTTCTGTGACGTCCACGAAGCCCTGGCCGGGGTACAGGGCAAGCTGGCCGATTATCTATCGACATTGAATCTATATGACATCATGTTTCCCCATGGGGGACCGGCCGTTTTGAAAGGGTCGGATCCGTCGCACAATTTGTTATAAAGGAGCCTATTTATGAAAAAAACGACTTTTATCGCCGTTTGTGTCTTTGCTTTGTGGACGGCCCTGGCCCTGCCGGCTGTCCCGTCTTCCGTACAGGCCGCCAAAGGTGGTGGCGGTGCCCGCGTATCGGCGCCGAAATCGCTGCCGGCCCCGGCGCCTAAGAATGTGACACCGAAAACGGGGACGACGAAAAATGAAGCGCCCAGCCTGGGCAATACGAAACCGAATGGGCAGACGCAGGCCCGCAAGGCTGAAACGGCTCAGGCCAATGCCAGCCGGACGACGTCTTCGTCCCGCCTGGGCAGCGTCATGCGCGGTATCGGCCTCTTTGCTGGCGGCATGTTCCTGGGCAGTATGCTCAGCCATCTCTTCGGCTGGGGTTCCCTGGGCTGGGGTGCCGATATCCTCGGCCTGTTAGTGAATATCTTCATCCTCTACCTGGTCATCAAGGGCGCAGCGGCCCTCTGGCGCTGGCTGCGAGACCGCCGCAGAAGGTGACGTATGGACGAATCGTTTATGAAAGAACGGGCGATTTTGCCGCTCATCGCTTCCATGGCCCTGCCGGCCGTCGTGTCGATGATCGTCAATTCGCTCTATAATATCGTCGACAGCCTGTTCGTCGCCATGATCAGCGAACAGGCCATGACGGCCGTGTCCCTGGTCTTTCCCATGCAGAACTTCGTCAATGCCGTCTGCATCGGCTTTGGCGTCGGCCTCAATGCCATTATTTCCATCTGCCTCGGTGCCGGCCAGAAGGGGACGGCCGATGTGGCTGCGACACACGGTGTCTTCCTGGCTGTCATCCATGGTCTGGTCATGACGGCAGGCTGTATCTGGGGCGTGCCGTCTTTTTTTGCGGGCCTTTACGCAGGACGCGGGACTCATCGACCTGGGCCTGCGCTATGCCGTCATCGTCTTTGCCTTTTCTACGATCCTCAGCGTCGACCTGGTCTATGAAAAGATGTTCCAGGCCGTCGGCCGCATGCAGGTCACCATGGCCGGCTTGTCCCTGGGCTGCCTGGTCAATATCATCGGCGACCCGATTCTCATCTTTGGACTGGGACCGATTCCGGCCATGGGGATTGAAGGCGCGGCCTGGGCGACGGGCCTGGGCCAGACGGTGAACCTCCTCTTCTATGCCGTGGTCTGCCATTGGCGGCCGCTGCGGGTCGAAGTTTGCCGCCGCCATCTCCACTGGGACATCGAACTCGATAAACGGCTCTATGGCATCGGCATCCCGGCGGCCCTCAACATGGGCCTGTCGTCGGTCTTCCTCGTCGCCCTGAACCATCTCCTGGCGCCTTTTTCGCCGACGTATATTTTCATCCTCGGCGTCTATTATAAGCTCCAGACCTTTCTTTCTATGCCGACAAATGGTATCATTCAAGGTGTGCGGCCGCTGATCGGCTATAATTACGGAGCTGGGGAACTGGGCCGCGTGCGCCGCATTTATCGGACGACGCTGTTCCTCAACGGCCTGGTCATGGCGGCAGGCCTGGTCATCTGCCTGGCCGTACCGGACGTCCTCATGGGCTGGTTCACGTCCCGTGAGGAAACCATCGCAGCCGGTGCGTCGGCCCTGGGCATCATTGCCTGGGGATTCGTACCGTCGGCCTTGTCTATTACGGCGTCTGGCGCCCTGGAAGGGCTGGGGAAGGGCAATCCGTCCTTTGCCATCACCCTGCTGCGCTACGTCGTCATCAGCCTGCCGGCGGCGTGGCTCCTCTGCCGCGTTTATGGACCGGACGGCGTGTGGCACGCCTTCTGGATCTTTGAATGTCTGGCAGCACTGGCAGCCTGGAAGATTTACGACCACTATGCCCCAGCCGTTACGAAAGAAAAGGAGACGACATGAAGTATAAGATCATTGCTTGTGATATGGATGAAACGCTGCTCAGCAGCGACGCGACGATTTGCCGGCGCAATATCGAAGCCATTACGGCAGCCATTGCCAAAGGCGTGAAATTCGTGCCCTGTACGGGCCGGGGCTTCCGTTCCATCGAAGGCGTCCTGAGGACTCTGGGCCTCTACGACCAGGCGGACCAGTATGTTATCGGCTTCAACGGCGCCAATATTACGGAAAACAAGGGCAGCCGCTCCCTCTTCTGGGACCCGATCCCCTTTGACCTGGCCGACCGGATTTTCCGCCGCTGCTGTACCTATGGTCAATGTATGCATATCTATACGCGTGATGTCGTCTACATCACGAATATTACGCCCGACGAAGAAGCCTTCCTCCACGGCCGCATGGGCTACGTGCCTGTCGAAGCGGAGGACCTCGATTTCATCCGCGGCAAAGAAGAAGTCTGCAAGCTCATCGTGACCAATACGGATTACGACTATTTACAGCAGATACACGCTGAAATCCGCCCCTTGCTGGACGACATTACGGTCAGCTTCTCCAGCAACCGCTATATCGAATTCATGCACAAAGGCGTCAATAAAGGGGCGGGCCTGTGGAAATTGGCGGATATCCTCGGTGTAGCCCATGAAGAAACCATGGCCATTGGCGACAACATCAACGACATCGACATGCTGAAGGCCGCCGGCCTTTCCGTCGGCGTCCATAACCTCAACCCCGTCATCCGCCAATACTGCGACGTCGTCACCGACGCCACCAATAACGAAGGCGCCGTCGCCGAAGCCATCGAGAAGTATGTGTTGTGAGCGTGGCTCGTGGCTCGTAAGAAACTGAACTGCGAAGGCCGCGGCCGCAGGTCGCAGACCGTAAGCCTCTCCTGATAGGAGAGGTGGCCCGCAGGGCCGGAGAGGTTGAACCTCTCAGTCAGCTGTGCTGACAGCTCTCCTATGAAGAGAGCCAATGGGCATTTACATCTAAAGCCATCCACTAACCACTAGCCACTTAAAAGAGACTGTTGCACGAAGCTTTTTGCCATCATGCAGGCCCATTTCTCTTTATAGTTTGTAGTACGGAGTTTGTAGAAGATGGTTTCAAGTTTATGACCATCCACTACAAACTGCAAACTTCAAACTCACAAAAGAGGCTGCCGCCGGGCAGCCTCTTTTGTGCTATAATGGAAGGCAAAAGGGGGCTTTCTCATGGATAGCAAAGAATTGAGCCGTCATGCGGCTCACGTGCGGCAGGATATCGTCAAGATGGTCACCCTGGCCCAGTCCGGTCATCCCGGTGGCTCTTTGTCCATCGTCGATATGCTGCAAGTCTTGTATTTCGATGTCATGCGGATCGATCCCAAGCGGCCTCACTGGCCGGACCGGGACCGTTTCGTCCTCTCCAAGGGCCATACCGTACCGGCTCTGTATGCGACGCTGGCCGAACGGGGCTTTTTCCCGGAAGATGAATTGTGGCACCTGCGCCAGTGCGGCGCCATGCTCCAGGGCAATCCCGACATGAATACGACGCCGGGCATCGACATGACGACGGGATCCCTGGGACAGGGCTTGTCTGCTGCCAACGGCATGGCCATGACGGCCAAGCTGGACGGGGCGGACTGGCGGGTCTACGTCATCGCCGGCGACGGCGAAATCGAAGAAGGCCAGATCTGGGAAGCGGCTATGTCGGCAGCTCAGTATAAACTGGACAACCTGACCCTGTTCATCGACCATAACGGACTGCAGATCGACGGGTCCAATGAAGACGTCATGGACGTCATGCCCATTGCCGACAAATTCCGGGCCTTCCGCTGGAACGTCCTGGAAATCGACGGCCACGATTACGACGCCATCGGCGCTGCACTGCACCAGGCGCAGGCCGCAAAAGGGAAGCCGACGGTCATCATCGCCCAGACCGTCAAGGGCAAAGGCGTATCGTTCATGGAAAATGCCGTGTCCTGGCATGGCAAGGCGCCGACGAAAGAAGAATGTGAACGGGCATTACGTGAATTAGGGGGCGAAGGCTGATGGCAAGGGCAACGCGCGATGCCTACGGGCATCTCTTAGAAACGGAATTGTATAAAAATCCGAGGATTGTCGTCCTCGACGCCGACCTCGGTTCGTCGACGCGGTCGATTGCTTTTAAAAAGGTAGCGCCGGAACGCTATTTCGATATGGGCATTTCGGAACAGGATATGATGGGCACGGCAGCGGGCTTCGCCGCTTGCGGCAAGATTCCCCTGGCCAGTACCTTTGCTGTCTTCGGCACGGGTCGGGCCTTTGAACAGATTCGCAACTCCATCTGCCTGCCAAAGCTCAACGTCAAGATCTGCGCGACCCACGCCGGCCTCAGTGTCGGCGAAGACGGGGCGACCCATCAGTCCGTTGAAGACATGGCCATCATGCGCAGTCTGCCGAATATGACCGTCGTCTGTCCGGCTGACGGCGCCGAAACGGAAGCTGTCATCCGGGCGGCTGTCGCTCATGACGGGCCGGTCTACGTGCGCATGGGCCGGGCCAAAGTCGACGACGTCTATCAATCGGGCTGTCCCTTCCAGTGGGGGAAGGGGACGGTCCTGCGCGACGGCTGTGATGCCGCCGTCATCGCCACGGGCCTCATGGTCCAGGAAGCCCTGAAAGCAGCCGATATCCTGGCCAATCGGGGCCGTCAGGTCATGGTCATCGACATGGCCGCCATCAAACCGCTCGACGAAGACCTGGTCGTCGCTGCAGCCAGGAAGACGGGCTTCGTCGTCACAGCCGAAGAACACAGCGTCATCGGCGGCCTGGGCGGCGCCGTAGCAGAAACCTTGTCGCGCCGCTGTCCGACGCGCCAGGCTTACGTCGGCATCCAGGATTGTTTCGGTGAATCCGGCAAGGCCGGAGACCTCTTGAAAAAGTACGGCCTGACGGCAGAAGCCATTGTCGACGCTTGCCTTTTGGCCTGATTTTCAGTATGATAAGAGGCAGCGGACGCTGTCCGCTAAATCGAAGAAAGGAAACATCCCTACATGATAACTACAGAAGCGATGATGAAATTACAGAATGGCAGTGACGTCCGCGGCGTCGCCATCGCCGGCGTTCCCGGTGAAGACGTCACCTTGGTCCCGGAAGCGGTCAACCGCATTGCCGCTGGATTTGCCAAGTTTTTAGCCAAGAAGCTGAATAAACAGACGAGTGACCTGCGCATTGCCGTCGGACACGATTCCCGCGTGTCGGCGGGCATGATGAAAGAAGCCGTATTCGGCGGCCTCCTCGGTCAGGGCGTCCACGTCACGGACTGCGGCCTGGCTTCGACGCCGGCCATGTTCATGTCCATTATTTTTGAAGATACCCACATGGATGGCTCCATCATGATTACGGCCAGCCATTTGCCCTATAACCGCAATGGCCTGAAATTCTTTACCGTCGACGGCGGCCTGGAAAAGAGCGAAGTCAAAGAAGTCCTGACCCTGGCTTCGGGCCTGTCGGCCATGGCCGTATCATCGGCAGCCATTGCCTCGCTGGATCTGATCGACCTCTACGCCCTGCACCTGCGCCGTAAGATCTGTGCCGGCCTCTGTTCCGGCATGTACGACCGTCCTCTGGAAGGGATGCACATCGTCATCGACGCCGGCAACGGCAGCGGCGGTTTCTTTGCCACTAAGGTCCTGGCGGAACTCGGCGCCGATACGACGGGCAGCCAGTTCCTCGAACCGGATGGCATGTTCCCCAACCATATCCCCAACCCGGAAAATGCCGATGCCATGGCCTCTATCCGCAAGGCCGTCCTCGACAACAAAGCCGACTTGGGCCTCATTTTCGACACCGACGTGGACCGCATGAGCGCCGTCCTGCCCGATGGGGAAGAAATCAACCGCAACGCCCTCATCGCCATGATGGCCGCCATCTTGGCGCCTGATTATCCCGGCAGCACTATCGTCACCGACTCGGTCACATCCGACGAATTGACGACGTTCCTCCAAGATGAACTCCATCTGGTCCATCACCGCTATATGCGGGGCTATAAGAATGTCATCGACGAATGTATCCGCCTCAACAAGGCCGGCACCGTTTCGCCGCTGGCCATCGAAACATCCGGGCACGGCGCGCTGAGTGAAAACTACTACCTCGACGACGGCGCGTACCTGGCCGTCAAACTGCTCATCGCTGCGACGAAAGCCAAGAAGGAAGGCAAACAGCTCGGCGACCTCATTGCCAAATTGGGCCATCCTGCGGAAGGCGTCGAATTCCGCCTGAAAATCACCGGCACAGACGACGTCCAGGCCTACGGCGCTGACGTACTTAAACAGTTTGAAGAACGGGCCGCTCAAGCGGGCATCGCCATCGCCAAGCCGTCCTATGAAGGCGTGCGTCTCTTATTCCCTAACGGCTGGGCCCTGCTGCGCATGTCCCTCCACGACCCGAACATGCCGCTGAACATCGAAAGCAGGGAAAAAGGCGGCTGTCAGCAGATCGCCAATCAGGTGAAAGGCCTGCTCACGGGCTTTGAACACCTCGATACCAGCGTGATCCAGTAAGATGTCCTGAAAAAGAACCCTTGACCAGAGGGTTCTTTTTTTGTATAATGAAGCCATAATCATGTGACTGACGGAAGTGGAGTTACCACGGGGAGCATGATTTCTTGAAGCCGACCGTCTGGGCAACCTTCCAGCGGAGCGGCTTTTTTTATGCAAAGAAAAGAACAGGAGTGACAACTACTATGGCAAAGGTATTGAGCGATATCGAAATTGCACAGCAGACGAAATTGGAACCGATTACGGCCATTGCAAAACAAGTCGGCCTCACCGATGATGACTTGGAACTCTACGGAAAATATAAAGCAAAGATTTCTTTTGACGCCATCAAGCGCCTGTCGAAGAATGAAGACGGGAAACTGGTCCTGGTCACGGCCATCACGCCGACACCGGCTGGCGAAGGTAAGACCTTGACCACTATCGGCCTGGCCCAGGCACTGAACTACATGGGCCATAAGGCTGTCGTCGCCCTGCGCGAACCGTCCCTGGGGCCGGTCTTCGGCATCAAAGGCGGTGCTGCTGGCGGCGGCTATTCCCAGGTCCTGCCCATGGAAGATATCAACCTGCACTTCACCGGTGACATGCACGCCATTACGGCAGCCAATAACCTCTTGGCCGCAGCCATCGACAACCACGTCCACCAGGGCAACGCCCTGCGCATCGATGTGCGCCGCATCATCTGGAAACGCGTCATGGATATGAACGACCGGGCTTTGCGCAACGTCGTCGTCGGCATGGGCGGCAAAGTCTGCGGTTTCCCGCGGGAAGACCATTTCATGATCACTGTCGCTTCGGAAATCATGGCAGCCCTCTGCCTGGCCAGCGACCTCATGGACCTCAAGAAGCGCATGGGCGACATCACCGTGGCCTATGACCTGGACGGCAATCTGGTCAAAGCCCGTCAGCTCGGCGTCGAAGGCGCCATGGCCATCCTCATGAAAGATGCCATCAAGCCGAATTTGGTCCAGACCATCGAACATACGCCGGCCTTGGTCCACGGCGGTCCCTTCGCTAACATCGCCCACGGCTGCAACTCTGTCGTCGCAACCAAACTGGCTATGAAGATGGGCGATATCGCCGTTACGGAAGCTGGTTTCGGTGCCGACCTGGGTGCTGAAAAATTCATGGACATCAAATGCCGTTTCGCCGGCATCAAACCCGATGCTGTCGTCATCGTCGCGACCGTCCGTGCCCTGAAGATGCACGGCGGCGTCGACAAGAAGAACTTGCAGGAAGAAAATGTCGAAGCCTTGAAGAAGGGCTTTGCCAACCTGGCCAAACACATCGAAAATATGCGCCTCTTCGACGTACCCGTCGTCGTAGGCATCAATAAATTCATCAGCGATACAGATGAAGAAATCGCTACGCTGCGGAAACTCTGCGAAGATTACGGCGTCGAAGTCGCCCTCAACAACTGCTGGGCCGAAGGCGGCAAAGGCGGCGTCGAAATGGGCGAAAAAGTCCTGAAACTGCTGCAGCAGCCGAAGACCCCGTACAAACCGCTCTACGACGTCAACGCTTCGATTCCTGAAAAACTGGAAACTATCGTCAAGAAAGTCTACGGCGGCGACGGCGTCCTCTTTGAAGGCAACGCTCAGAAACAGATCAAGGAACTGGAAGCCTTTGGCCTCGATAAAATGCCGATTTGCGTGGCCAAGACGCAGTATTCCCTGTCCGATAACCCGGCGCTCCTGGGGGCACCGAAGGGCTTCAAGGTCACGGTCAAAGACGTCCGCGTCTGCACCGGTGCGGGCTTCATCGTCTGCCAGACGAGCAATATCATGACCATGCCGGGCCTGCCGAAAGTACCGGCTGCCAACCGCATGGACATCGACGAAAATGGCATCATTACGGGATTGTTCTAAGATGGATTTTGCACAATTCCAATCCATGCCCCTCGACGGGCTCCTGGAAGTCACGGCTTCCAAGGAACCCGTTCCCGGCGGCGGCGGCATCGCCGCTATGACCGCTGCTTCGGCAGCAGCGCTCGTAGAGATGGTCGCCAACCTGACCATCGGCAAGAAGGGCTACGATGAAATCGAGAAACTCATGGTATCCATCCGCGATAAGGCTCACGGCCTTCGCCAGCGTTACCTCGACGGCATCGCTGAAGACGCGGCGGCCTTCGATGGCGTCATCCGCGCCGTCCGCCTGCCCAAGGATACGCCGGACCGGGCGGCCAAGGTCCAGCAGGCCTTCAAGGATGCGGCCCTGTCGCCCTTTGAACTGGGCAAGGACATCTTCGTCCTCCTCCAGCTGGCGGAACAAGTCGTCCGCTACGGCAACGCCTGGGTCATCACGGACGGCGTCATTGCCACCATGAACGCCAGGGCAGCCATGCGCTCGGCTTTTTACAGCGTCCGCATCAACCTGAAATCCATCAAGGATGAAACCTTCGTGACGAAGATGATCAACGAAATCCGCGAAATCGAAGAAAAAGCGGCCATCGTCGAACAAAACGTAGAATATGAATACCGGAAGCGGTGAAAAAAGGCGCTGTCGCATGAAGACAGCGCCTTTTTTAGCACTCAGCAGTCAGCGGCTAACCCCTGACCCCTAGCCCCTAGCCCCTAATCCCTAGCCCCTAGCCACATCTTGTTATCTTCTCCTAGATACCGTATAATAGAAATATTAACGAAAGGAGAATTCTATGTTCGATTTTAATATACTTTCTATTATTGCCGGGATTCCCGGCCTGCTCATCGCCATGGTCATCCATGAATACGCCCATGCCCAGGTGGCAGACTGGATGGGCGATGATACGCCGCGTCTGATGGGGCGCCTTACGTTGAACCCCGTGGCTCATATCGACCCGGTCGGCCTGATCATGCTGCTCGTCGCCCAGTTCGGCTGGGCCAAGCCGGTTACGATCCAAGTCGGCAATTTCCGGAACTGGCGGAAAGGGGAAATCTGTGTATCCCTGGCTGGTCCCGTGTCCAACCTGATCACGGCTTTCGTCGCCTTGGTCATTGAAGTCATCTTTGTCAAGCTCCATCTCTTTACGACGACGGCCCTGCCCATGGTCCTTCACCTCATCGTCTTGTACAACGTCAACTTTGCCATCTTCAACATGATTCCCTTGCCGCCTCTCGACGGCTCGCGGGTCCTCATGTGTTTCCTGCCGACGTCGTGGAACTATAAGCTGGCCAGCCTCGAACGCTACAGCTTCCTCATCCTCATCGCCCTGATGATGACGCCTTTTTTCACGTATATCCTCATTCCCTTGCAGCGTCTGGTCTTCGCCTTGTTCAGCTTGATCTTGACGCCATTCCTGTAAAGGAGGAATTCTCATGACCTGTAAAAAATTAATGGCAGCAACCCTGTTATGGGCGGCATTGGCGACCCCGGCCGGTGCTTTTGACTACAACCAGTCTGTCGATGAAATCGCCGAAAGCCCGCTCACGGCGTATCAGACGGTCTATCTCGGTATGCCCCGGGCTGATTTCGATGCCAATTTCTCCATCCTGCCCGACTGGACTTTCTACGGCAGCACGGTATCCTTTACGGAACGGGCTGAACGGACGTCGGTCGTCAAGAACGTATCCGTTACGGAAGGCATCGAAATCTTCTCGGCCGATACGTCGGCCAAGGGCAAGGTCCTGGCTTTCGATAATTACTTTAAGACGACTGACAAGGCGACAGCCAAGAGCATTTATTCCCGCCTGGTAGCGACGATTTATTCCAATATGGAAAACTTCCCAGTCAAACAGAGTGATAAAGAAGTCGAATGGACCCAGGATGACGTGTCGATCACTGTCGCCTTTGACGGCCAGAAAGACGCGAAAGGGCAATATATCGTCTACATCCGGCGCTACAATAACAAGATATTGAAGTAACCTCTTTATCCCAGTTTTGCCAGAAGACTCCTTCCTCTTAGGTA
>ERZ791865.943-NODE-943-length-33873-cov-2.731120_pt1 | contig 33873 bp, 30 predicted proteins | sample MGYA00509942_ERZ791865 | MGnify/ENA primary metagenome ERZ791865 (study PRJEB30046, sample SAMN00792098) | human gut metagenome | study: EMG produced TPA metagenomics assembly of the A metagenome-wide association study of gut microbiota in type 2...
ACCCGGTTTTCTCATACCGCTCGTTTTCCAGCAACTCGTCCAGTTCCCGATAATAGAAAATATCCAGTATCATTTTCAGTTTTAAATACTGGACTCCGGCATAGCTGTGTAATAATCCGCTCCGGAACAGCCGCCGCTTATCCACGACTGCATAAAATACCGGATTATCCCTGTTGAAAACTTCGCAGGCGAATTTCCGGTATGCCTCCGTCCGCAACAAATGCAGAAAATTCAGTCCGCGACCGCGCAGTGCCAGTTCCGCACGATTTTTCAGCCGTGCGACCGGGCCGCCGGTACCGTAAATCAGATTCAAATTCTGATCGGGAATCTCCAGAAGCGCCGGATTTATATATTCTATTATTTTTTTCAGGAAAAACTTCCCGTTGAAATAAGCAGGCGGAATGGTCGCAACCATATCGTAATAAAGCGGGTAATACAATAGGTAGCACCGTTTCGTATGGCTTACGGAATCGTACCCGGACGAATACTGATATTTCGTCGTCACTTTATCGTGAATCCGCACCCACCTCTCGACATTATTCTCTCCGCCGTACCCGTCAATACACGCGAACAACTCATCCCGGCAGGATCTCCGGATCCCATCATCGACAACTTTATCGATCGCAGAGCGGCCCAACCCCAACATACCATCCTCTGCATAAGGATCGAACGGAATTTTCAGATGCACAGCCGTTTTACGCAACGCCGACGACAGCCCGGCAATAGCCCAATGACGATAACCGATAAAAAAATCTGCATGTTTTTTCAATCTAAACAGATCTCCGCTCAGTACGTTGTCCGCCATATACGCCAACCCTCCGGGATCCCCGGCCAGTAAATAATCGACAGCGGGCATGTCTTCGCAAGGATTGATAAAAGCCTGCGAATAGATAAACGGAGCATTACGAATATCCAGAAGCATGCTTTGCCTGAGCCATCCGGTGCGATAGGATATAAAATCCACGTCGAAGCCGTACCGATTCCCAATCATCGCCGACATTTTCGCCGTCGTGGATTTCAAAATACGGTGCGGCCTTTCATCACCGAATACGTACGGCCGGCATTCGATGCCGGCTTTATGAATATAGTGAGCTATGATTCTCGAATCCAGACCTCCGCTGCATCCGAATCCGGCCACCCGGCCCGGATTCTGCTCTCGGATCGTCTTAAAGTAATACGTAAAATCCGAATCGGCCTTTTCCAGCGACCGATTCAGATCCGTTGCCGGATCGGGAGTATAAGTAAAAGCCCAATAACAAACGGACTTTTTCGAATTATGCGCCACATCGAAACACACATAACTGGCTCCGTCCACCCTCGACAGATTGGTAAACAGAGTACGGGTAGAATGATAATCGGCAAAATAAAGCAGCTGCGCTTTTAAGGAATCGACGTCTACGGTCATTTCGCCGTAAAACTGTTTTACCAGCAGCCACGGATTATTGGAATAGGCGAATACGCCGGCTTTTTCATAAACGTACAGAGAAAGCGTCGTCCGCTTGTCCGTTTTAATTTCCAGTTTGTCTTCCGACTTATTATAAAACAATATATTGTAGGCTCCGTTAGCATAATGCGTCCCGAGTCCCCGGCGGCAATATTCGACCACGTCTTTTATGTGATAATCGACGATATAACCCTCCAACAAATAAAGACCGCCTTCTTGTTCCCGGAAATTCCCCTTGATCCATAAATTGGATGAAATCCGTGCGGCTCCGGAAATTTCGACGTTGGATACGATGTATTCCATCTTCGTATTGTTTATTTAAAAAATCAGCGCGTTTTTATCCGAAACGATTTGCATTCCCGATGTCACGGCCCGCCTGATATTCCGGATGTTTACAAAACAGTACAGCAGAATACACCCCAGCAGTACGATGTATGAATGCATCACGAATGCGTTCAACACGATTATCAGACAAGCCAGCCATTTGTTCATCCCGAATATGTCGCACAATATCGACCGGACGGAAGACGGATTGCCCAGATCGGACAAAGCCAATCTAATTACCAGATAAGTATATACGAAGGAAGCGATCGAAACGGATAACGCCATGTATTCGACGGGCAACTTCAAATAATGGGCGCACACTCCGCAAACAGCGACGGCCAGGATTGACAAAAAACCGTATATCACCAGATACCTCTCTTTTCCTCTAGCAATCAACAGCGCTGCATATCCGGTCGAAGCATTATTGATTATCCGACCAAGGATCAGGATGGAATATACGATCACCATCTGCACCCCGTACTGCGGCACGACGACGGTCGTCGCGATAATGAACAAAACCGACAACAGCGATATCAAATCCATAAATACGACATAGACTTCCCGTATCCGCCGAATCAATACCGCGGCTTCCGCATTTCCCGTATTCAGCCGGTTCAGTATCTTCGGGTAAAAAATAAAAAGGAATGCCCCGCCCGCCATAACGACGCCGTTGACGAGCGTATTGGCGAACGAATAACAACCGAACACCTCGACCGAATAATACAAGCTCACCAGCGAAGAGGCGAGTACGGTCAGAAAATAGAAACTTAAATTATATAACAACAGGGTGATACCCCGACGAATTAAAACGGACACGAGACTCCTCTTTATGGCAAACCGGGGCGCAACGGGAACACCGATCCGAAAAATCAACAACGAAAAAGCATTGCTTACGAACAAAGCGACGACAATCTCATTGATCGAAATACGATCCCGATACACCACGAGCAGCAGAAATATCGCCAGATTAGGCAATATTTGCTGTATGTTCAGTTTATACAACCGACCCCATAACTTGTAATAAGTGATATAGATCCTGGAAAGATTGACCGTAATACAGATCGCCAACAACATATACTTATAGTCGTTGAACCGGTAGTCCGGGAATAAATCGTCGGTGAAAAAGAGGAGCAGACCGCCTCCGAACGTTATAAAAACATTAAGTAAAATATTGACCGTCCATGCATTATCCCATATGGCTTTTAATTGTCCGGCATCGTTTTTACGCGCGGCATATTCCGTATTCAACGATTCGTTAATCCCGAGATTGGAATACGACATATACTGCATCACCAACATGATGAAACTGTATACGCCGAAATAGAACTCGTTCAGGTAACGCGCCAGCAATATCGCGTTCGCAAACTGCATCGCGTACGTAACATACCTTATTATTACATAAGTGGAGGAAGGCGCGACAACCAGTTTACAGAATGTCCGGAACAGATGCGCCAAACGCTGTTTCAACGGCCGGTTTCTTTTTTCGACGACATTTCCCACACACGTTTTACCGGCCCGTCCTGCCCGAAATCAAGCGATAAAATAGCTTCGACAAACTCCCTGAAAACTCCTTCACCGCCCTTCTTTTCGAGAGAAACCGTCGACAACCGACGGATGTACCGGGGCGCACTGGCAGGCACTCCCGCAATCCCGACCCGTTCGAGCAATTCGACGTCGTTGAGATCATCCCCGATATAAGCGACATTGTCCAGCGAAATCCCGAGTTCCCCGCACAATCGTCCGGCCACGGCGAGCTTGTCAGATACGCCCTGAAACAAATAATCGACTTTCAGTTTGTCAGCACGCCGTTCGACGACGCGGGTAACTTCCCCCGTAACGATTCCGACCGGAATTCCGGCACGATGGGCAAACAGAACTCCGGCGCTGTCGTACGTATGAAATTTCTTCCATTCGTTACCCGTCTGGTCGTAATACATTCCTCCGTCCGTCCACACACCGTCGATATCGGTAAGAATCAATTTAATCTCATTCATTTTTCGCTATATTTTTACAGGATTGGAACAACCCGCGACAGAGAGTCGGTATCATGCGAAAGGAATCGTGCTCACGAAATCATTTCAGCATATATAATTTCGTCGGCCGGAATATCCCGCATAGCCGTATGCCCGACGACACGATCGCGGTCGGCCCATTTATAACCGTCGCCGGGGCTTAACAAATGAATGTCATCCTCTGAGATCACCTCGCCCCGATGAATATCCCGGCAGGAAGCAACCGATCTTTCCAGTTTGACTTTAGCGCTTAACACCCCTTCTTCAATATAGAAATCCTCCGTCCCCATCCACCGTTCCGCAACCCGAATATCGCGCACCATGCGATGAACGCCTTCCGGCCCCAACGATCCGGCCTGATCCGTTCCTTTCATCTGACGGTCGATCGTAATATGCTTCTCTATTATTTCGGCGCCCAGTCCCAATGCCACCAGCGGCGCGGAAATGCCGATCGTATGATCCGAAAAACCGATCTTGTACCGACCGTAATGTTTTTTAAGGTAGGCGATCGTTTTCAGATTCAAATTGTCGGGAGCCGTCGGATACTGCGACACGCAATGAAGTATCGAGATATCGTCATGATATTTCGTTATAATGCCCAACGCATCGTCCAGTTCCTTTTTCCCGGCCATACCCGTCGACAATATAATCGGAATACGGGTCTCCGCCATAGCTTCCAGCAAAGGCAGATTCGTCAGATCGCGACTGGCGACTTTCAGCCTATCCGGCGTAAAAAGTTTCAGCAAAGACAAACAACCTTTGGCGCACAACGTTTCGATGACATCGAGACCTTTCTGTTTTGCATATTTATACACCTCGTAATGCGCATCATCATCCAGTTCGAGAAAAGCGCGATGCTCGCCATAGGTGGCTCCGAAGGAGTTAGGCGTATCGTAAGGCCTGTTCATCTGAGATACCGTGAGTTCCTCTTTCAGATCGCGGCGGGTCATCTTAATCGCATCCATCGGAAGTAAATCTAACCCGAATACTTCTTCCCTTACCGGCCTGCATATCAATTCGATGATCAATTTTGCAATATCGACGGATCCGTTGTGATTTTGCCCTATTTCACCGATAATGTATGTCTTGTTCATAACTGTTATTTTTGATTGGATTTGATAATTCCGTCCATCGCCGCATATAAATCATTATGCTTATCAAGATAGGACACGACATCCGACAGCCCAAAATCCGGATCGGCATGGAAAACCTCTTCAAAGATCTTTTGCTGAATTTGAAAATCGGCCAGCGTGTCTATGGTCAAACGAATCGTTCTATGCTCCAGGTCTGCAGGAATCGGAGTCAGTTCAATCTTAAAACACGAAGGATGCGTATAGATATAATTGGTCACATGCTCATGGTATGTCTTCTCCCCGGTCTGTTGCACGACACGCTTCAATGCGGCCAGGGTAACGTACTCGGCCCAGAAACCATAATGGGTTTTTATCGTGGGAATGCGATCGCTCGTACAATAAGATACGTAATCCGCATCCGTATTTTCACCGATCCGGATCAACTCGTCGAGCGAACGAAGATCCAGGAAAGGATTGTCCGCACATATCCTGATTATTTTCGAAACATTATAATGTTCTGCCGCCTGAATAAATCGATTCAGGACATCATCCTCATCGCCCCGGTAGCATTTAATGCCGTCACGACCGGCCAAATCGCAAATCACATCATCGCGGGAATTCGTAGTCGTTGCGACAATAACGCGATCGGTCAAACCGCATTGTCTTAACCTGGAAAGTAAAATACCGAGAATGCCCTTATCGCCGAAAAACGGAAGGATCATTTTGGACGGCAATCGCGTCGAACCGGTACGGGCCTGAATTATTATTCCCAATCTACTCATTCGTAAACGTATTATTGCTGTGATTTAAAAAAATTATACGGCCGGTCACGCTCGAAAAACCAAGGAGAGGCGACTTAACTATACAAAAAGACAAGCCGGAATACCTATCAAACCGAAGATTCGTCGCTGATCCGATTTATGTTACGCTCCCCGGAAACCGATGTTTTTGCCTCCCGGCAAACTCCAGCTTTCCGCCCGCTGCAAACGGGCAAGGAATCATAGTGTCGGATGTTAAGGATAAAGCGTAGGATTATGTCCTGAAAGAAAGCCTATGAGATCGTAATTGTCCGAACAAAATAAGAGCAGAAGATTTCAAGGATACCCCTCACAAACATAACCTTCCGCCAAATGATAACAGACCTTAACCGGATTGAATTTCAGATCCGTTCCCCATTCCTGCACGGAGATCGATCCAATAATACGGGATCGGGGTACGGAATGTCGGTGCGATACCCGTCCCAAACGGATTCGTTCGATTGACCGGAAATCTTCCGGCGCCGGATTTCCACCGGTCATCCGGCTTCCTGCATCATTTCATGCTGCACTCTACCTACGATATCCGTGCAACACTGCACCACGGCGTAGCTGATGGCAAAGTACCATGTATCGGAACAGAATTCCACAGTATTTGCAAAATCTTCCATCAGTCCGGCGATCCGCCTCTGCAAATCGTACGCGCAAGAAAACATGCCCGGATTCCGTAACAGATCGTACCAGGCTCCGAACAACGGGAGCTGTTCGGCAGTCAGATTTACAGGGAGGATCAAACGTTCCGTATAATAGTTGTACGCACGAAAAACCGCGTTATTGAAACTGTCGTCCCGGAAAGTGTAATAATAATTCTGCAACGATTCAAGTCTGCGTACGGCTTTCTCTTGTGAAAGTCCGCTCCAGCAACCTTCCGTATCCAATTCTCCGACCCACTGTTCACTTTTTGCCCGATAGAACGAGTAATAATCCAATTTTGTATTATCGTCCAGAACGTTGCCTAATTCATAAGCTATGCACTTCAGTACATTCTGTTCCTGCCCGGAATCCGGATTTTGGAGATAACTGCCGATAAGCTCGTAATACAATCCGCTGCATTCTTCGTCTTTTTCTCCGTAAGCAACCAACGCGGACTCCTTTATCAGACGATACATCCGGCACAACCCTTCGACCGAAGAACGCTCCAGGTCTCGATAAAGCGCATCGATCCTGCAGATGATTTTATGACGTAACGCGTAATTGTGTAACGACGTAACGCAAACCAGATCGCCGACAGCGAGAAACATCCGAGAAAGCGCGTCGATCCGCACGTCGTTCTGTCCCTTTACCCGATGATTATATAAAAACGGGAGCAATGCCCGCAAATCGGCTTCAGTCATGAAGATTCCTGTTTTATTCCTGAGCATGAGATCAATCGTACAGACAAACCGATTTACTCGTTTTATTCCGAAATAATTTCAATCAAGTCGGGATTAGCTTCGACCGCCACAGCCAGAGTACCGGGCAATTCGATTACCAACCGTTTAGCCCTCGCACCTTTCACCTTCATAAACACCCCTTCAATCCCGTCAAACGGACCGCCGTGAATACGAATTTTAGTTCCTCTGCTGATATTCAACTCCTGAGGCGTAAAATAGATGGGCCGCTCGGCCCCTTTCACCGCTTGGATAAATTGTTCCATCTGACTATCGGGAACGACAAGGGGCTCGGCCTGTCCGCCGCCCCGGCGATATCGATATTGGAAATAATTATCGGCTTCCAAAAAAGGGGCTAATACAGTCTTTGTGGAGTGCACAAACAGCAAATCTCTTATCACAGGAACATCGGCACGTACCTTCCTGCCGTTCCTGATTCTGACTTCGCAGTGCATCGGAACGAATGTTTCGACAGCAGCTTTATCCAGACGTTTCCGCGTATCCGATTTACGGTTATACAGAAAACGCATTACATACCAGACAGGTTGCTCCCCCATATGTCACGTGTCCGAATTTCCTTTATTTTTCAGGCTCGATTGCCGCTAAATTTAATATATGAACATAACTCTGAATCCCTCGATACTATTTATTTCACTAGTATTAAGGCTGTTGCAAACGATAATTTCAAATATATCCCTTTCTTATCAGTGTCGTTTCTCTGTAAGAGACGAGACTTTCCTTATGCAAATATTGTAATTATTCGTTTAACAGCCAAACATTTTTATTTCCCAATGCATTTTTATGTATGACTAATACTCTGACATCCACTATGATACGTCTTGATATTCAGGCAGTAAGGATCTTCTCTGATAATTCTAATAGATTCGATAATTATTATGATTAAACGGCAGTTATGTAGTAAGCGACTTGCAAATGATCTGCAGAGCCATTCTGTTAATAATATTAGATATCTAATTATAAGCATAATAAGTATCATTCTCGTCTCTTACAGAGAAACGGGTACAACATTGAAAGATAGCAATGGCTTTACAGGATCGGTCGCAAGTTTTTCAAAAGACTTTCAATGAGCTTGCAATTATCTTTCAGTGAAAAATTTTTTGCTCTACAAATTACGTCCGATTAACGTTTTCCGCATTCAAATACAATTTCAAATACAATGCTATACGGGAAAGCTGTGTGCAACTTACCGGACAGAGAGACTTCTCTAAAAATATTTTTTACGGTATCAATGAAATAGATTGCTGTTTTTCAGATTGAAAGATACAAAAACCGTAAATTTCAAGAAACTACATATACTCTGAAGGAACAGAGCAGGAATCCGGTCGGCGAACGGCGCGGACTCTAAAAATAAAACGGCTTAGAAATTACTCTAAGCCGTTTTCGAGTGCCCAGGAAAGGACTCGAACCTTCACATCATCACTGACACTAGTACCTGAAACTAGCGCGTCTACCATTTCGCCACCTGGGCAATCCAATACCTCAAAAAACTCAAACCCTTCGGTTCCCGTGCCCAGAACAAGACTCGAACTTGCACGTCGTAAACCGACACTACCCCCTCAAAGTAGCGTGTCTACCAATTTCACCATCTGGGCTTATATCTTATTTGCAACAGGAATAAAGTTCATTTAAAATTCAAAGGAAAGCTACAGAAAGAGAAAAATCTCACTTCTGCGGCATTTTCCTTCTACTAACCTAAAACTACTAACCTAAAATGAACCTAAAACTTCGTTGCAAAGATAAAACTTTTTTCCGAATCGTCCAAAACTTTTTTCCGTCCGGATCATTCTTTTGAGAACGCCCTTTACGTGTATCCTGTAAAAGTGCTGCAAAGGTAACCAAATTTGGAATAATCCAAAATATCAAGACATAATTTTTTCGATTTTTTTTATTTTCCCGTTATTAATCCTATCTTTGCGGCTGCAAAAGGCGCGATGGGGCGACAGAGTTCGAATCTCTCTTCTGTTTCTGAGTAGCGCCGGATAACACAAACACAATCAAAATTATGGAAACAATCAAAATCGCCGGCGTGAAACGTAACGCATTCGGCAAAAAAGAGAGCAAAGCCGTACGTAAAGAAGGCATGGTGCCGTGCGTAATCTACGGAAACGGGGAGACCATTCATTTCGCAGTGGAAACGCGTTCGCTGAGGCCGCTGATCTACACCCCGCAGTCGTACCTCGTGGAATTCGACATCGACGGCAAAAAAGAAGTAGGCGTAATGCGCGAAGTACAGTATCACCCGGTAACGGATAACGTGTTGCACGTGGATTTCTTCCATGTAATCCCCGGCAAACCGATCTCGATCGACGTTCCCGTGAAGTTGACAGGCAACTCGGAAGGCGTCAAACTGGGCGGTAAGCTGATCCTCAGCAAACGAAAAGTACGCATCAGCGCCACCATGGAGAACCTGCCCGACGAAATCGTCGTGGACGTAACCAAACTCGGCCTGGGCAAAAGCATTTTCGTGGGCGACTTGCAATACGACAACATCGCGATCCTGACTCCCGCGTCAACTGCGATCTGCGCCGTTAAGATGACGCGTGCCGCCAGAGGCGCCGCCGCATCCGAAGCTGCTGCAGCGAAGTAGGACGACCGCGGAACGACCGCGACGACCGACATACCGAAACGCCCTGTCGCGAAGCCCCTGTAAGGGAAGCGACAGGGCTTTTTTCTTAAAAATCCGACACATTGAAATATCTGATCGCAGGGCTCGGAAACATCGGAGCCGAATATACGGAAACCCGCCACAACATCGGGTTCAAAGTGGTGGACGCGCTGGCGAAAGCCGCCGGCGTAGCGTTCGAAACGGGCCGCTACGGATCGGTCGCCGAACTGAAATACAAAGGGCGCACCTTCATCCTGCTGAAACCGTCGACTTACATGAATCTCAGCGGGAAAGCCGTCGGCTACTGGCTGAAGACCGAAAAAATCCCGATCGAGAACCTGTTCGTCGTCGTAGACGACATCGCCCTGCCGTTCGGCACGCTCCGCATCCGCGGGAAAGGAAGCGACGGAGGACACAACGGACTGAAAAACATCGCGGAATCGCTCGGGCACAACAACTACGCCCGGCTGCGTTTCGGGATCGGCGGAGACTTTCCGAAAGGGTTTCAGGTGGACTACGTCCTCGGCACCTGGACAAAAGAGGAGGCCGACGCCCTGCCCGAACGGCTCGATATGGCCGGAGAGGTCATCCGGTCGTTCGCAACGGCCGGACTCGAACGAACGATGAACGCATTCAACAACAAATAAGACAAAACGATGGGCGAAGATTTCTCGGTAAGAGTTGACAAATGGCTGTGGGCCGTGCGGATCTTCAAGACCCGCAGCGATGCGGCGGATGCGTGCCGCACGAACCGGGTATTGATCAACGGAGCTTTCGTAAAGCCTTCGCGGGAGATCAAAGTCGGAGATACGGTGACCGTAAAGAAGATGCCGGTCACTTACACATACCGCGTCGCGGCGATGGTCTCTTCGCGGCAACCGGCCAAGAACGTGCCCGATTACGTCGAAAATCTGACCTCTCAGGCGGAACTGGACAAGCTGCACATCCCGAAACTGACCGTTTTCGTACAGCGCGACCGGGGAACCGGCCGCCCCACCAAACGCGAACGCCGGGAGATCGATTCGCTGATGGGAGAGATTTACCTCGACGACGATTCGGAAACGTCCGGCGATTCAGAATAATCTTTTTCCGGTATAACAAAAGAGGAGCGCATCCCCATGCGCTCCTCTTCGTTATTTTATAACGAAAGCGGCTATTCAGGTCTTCCTGTGGCACGTCCACCGGATAACCGTTCGCAGCCTCCTCTTTCGCCTTTTTCCGTTCGACATGGCGGGCGAGGAATATACTCAGCTCGTACAGCGAATAGAGCGGCAGAATTACCAGCACCAGGCTGAACAGGTCGGGCGGCGTGATCACCGCCGAAACGATGGTCAGCAGGATGATCGCATGTCGGCGGTATTTTCGTAGGAAAGCGGCCGTCACGATACCCATCTGCGTCAGGTAATAGATCAGCAACGGCAGTTGGAACACTGCGGCGCACGCCACCGACACGGTCAGTACGGTAGTCAGGTACGAGCGCACGTCGATCATGTTCGTAATATCGGCGCTGGCCTGATAACCGGCGAAAAAGTTGATCGACAGCGGAACGATCAGAAAATAGCCGAACAACAGTCCGCAAAAGAAGCACACCGAAACGTAGAACACGAACATCCGGCTTTTGTAACGTTCGTAGCTGGTCAGGGCCGGAGCCACGAAGCGCCAGATTTCCCACAGCAGGTAGGGAACCGCCAGTACGACGCCCGTCACCATCGACACCTGCATATGCAGGTTGAACTGCCCGCCGAGCGCCGTATTCACCATATTCAGTTTGATATGGTTGATACACAAAGTGTCGTCGCCGAACAGCCGGTGCGATAACTCGCACAGCCAGCGGTTGGTCGGAAAGTCGGGGGACTGAGGCCCCATCAGCACCATATCGATGATAAACTTCTTGGCGACGAATGCGACGATCATGATGATGAACAACGCCGAAAAACCACGCACCAAATGGGGACGCAAAGCATCGATATGTTCAAAAAAAGTCATCTCGTTATCGGATGACTTTTCCTGTTTATCGGTCATAATATTCAAACGGTTAGCATACGATACACATTCGCGGTTCCGTAGAACCGCGCAAAGGCCCGGGCCCCTGCCGTATCCTGCAAGATTCTAATTCTTGGTAGTCTCGTCGGTCGGTTTTGCAGCGGGCGCAGAGGGAGCCGTCGTCTCGTTCTTGGGAGCTTCGGCCGTATAATCCTTGTTAATAGCGTCCTTGAACTCCTTGATACCACGTCCCATGCCACGCATCAGTTCGGGAATTTTCTTGCCACCGAAGAAAATAACGACCAGCGCCACGATCACTAAAAGCTGCCACGGCCCGATCACACCCATTATCAGCAAAGGTAAGTTAAGCATAATTTACATATTAGGTTTCACACTCAGGTTATTGCGGTCCGGGCCCCGATTCGCGTTTCCCGAAAGCCCGTTCGTCTTGCAAATATAACACAAAAAACAGATTTTTGTTGTTCGCAGGGCATTTATTTTAGCCTGTCCCCATTCCCGCGCATTCCGGTCGTTACGCATTCGACCGTCCAAACGGAAAAGCCGGCTTACAAAAAACCCCGCCGTGATCGGGCGGGGTCTTTTGTTTTTTCGGTACGTAAGCTTATTTCCCGGCCAGGAAATCGAAAGTTCCCGATCCCGCTTCGACCACCACGAAACCGTCGGCCGCATTGACGGACTTCACCGCTGGATTCTGCAACAGCGGCTTGCCGCTTTCGGTAACCTTATCGGCCGATGCGGCCGGGATGCGGATGCTGGCCGTCGTATTGGCAGGAATTACGACTTTCCACGAAAGTCCGTTCTCACCCTTCTTCCAATTGCTTTCGATCGGGCCGTACAGCGATTCGTACGACGCGTTCACCCAATCGAGCCCGTCGGGGAAATAGGGAGCCATAACGATTTTCTTGAAACCAACCTGCTGCGGATCGCTCTTGATCCCGGCCAAGTTCTCGTAATACCACACCATCAGGTCGCCCAGCAACATCACGTGGTTGCCCGAGTTCATCCCCGGATCGGCCGTATCGCCGTTCCACAGTTCCCAGATCGTCGTGGCGCCCTTGTCGATCATATAACCCCAACTCGGATAGGTCCGGTTCGTAGCGATCGTGTAAGCCAGGTCGCCCTTGCCGTGCTCGGTCAGGCCGCGCATCAGGAACTGGATTCCGATCAGCCCTGTGCTGACATGGCTGTCGAATTCGCCCTGGGTTTTTTCCACGATATTTTCGAACACCTTGCCCTGCAACGAATCGGGGGTCAGATCTTGCATCAGCGACAGGATGTTGGCCGTCACCGTGTTGTTGGCGTACTGACCGGTTTCGGCATTCAGGAACATCTGGTTATAAGCGCTCTTAATATTGGCGGCGAGCTCCTGGTAAGCCGGAATATCGGCCTCGTTGCCGCTGATTGCGGCGAATTTGCTCATAATGTTCAACAAACGGTAATAGAAACTGGTCGCGAGCAGGCGGCCGTCAGTCTTGCGGGCCGGATCGGCCGAGTGGATCAGTTCCTGGCTTTCGGGAGGCATACACCAGTCGCCGTACACGTCGTTGATAACGACATTATCCTTCATCTGCGTGTCGCGGATGAAATCCATCCACTTTTTCATCGAAGCATAATGCTCCTTGATCGGGCGGCTGTCGCCATACTGGTTGTACAACATATCGGCCACGCAAATGTAAGCGGCGGGCCAGGTTACGTTGCCGGAGTGCTGGTCGAACGTCCAGAAAGCCGGAGCCACGTCGGGCACGCAGCCGTTTTCGCTCTGGATCTGTTCGATATCCTTCAGCCACTTTTCGTAAAGCAACGCATGACGGAACATGAAACTTTCGCCGATGCAACCCATCGCGCGGTCGCCGAGCCATCCCATACGCTCGTCGCGCTGCGGACAGTCGGTCGGCATACTGCGGTAATTGCCGCGAATACCCCAGAACGCATTGTGGTAAATCTGGTTGATCGTCGAATCGGACGACTCGAACGAACCGACCGTTTCCATCCGGTCGTAATTGACTTTCCCTTTGAAATTTTTCAGTTCGGGCTTGTAGTTCAGTCCGGTAATCTCTACGAAACGGAACCCGTGATAGGTGAAACGGGGTTCCCAGCTAAACAGGCCGTCCGACGCAGGCGTATAGATGTCGGTCACGTGCGCGCCGCGCAGGTTGTCCATAAACAGGCTGCCGTCGTCCTTCAGCGTTTCGGAGAAACGCATCTTGATCGGCTTGTCCTTCTGCCCTTTCAGCGTTACGGCCAGCCATCCGACCAGATTCTGCCCCATATCGACGATGTAAGTACTGTCGTTCAACTGGTTGATCGAAACCGGGTCCACCGTATCCATCGTCATGATGTTCGGATTGCGCTGAGCGACCAATTCGCCTCCCGGAGCGCCTACCTTCCGGGCCTGCATCCACGCGCTGTCGTCGAAGCCGTTTTCGTTCCAGCCCTTCATCTCATAATTGGCGTTATACTCCTCGCCGTCGAATTCGTTGTTGGCGATGATCGGGCCGTTGGTGGTCAGTTTCCAACTGTCGTCGCTGACTACGACCGTTTTCGAACCGTCTTTATAAGTGATTTCCAGTTGTGCCAGCAGCTTCGGGTAGCCGAACTGACGCAGCGAACCGAGCAAACCGGCAGAAGGATCGCCCAGACGCATCGAGAAATAGCGCCCGTTGCCGAGGATCACCCCGATCGTATTCTGCTTGTCCTTCAGGAACTCCATCACGTCGAAAACATTGTAGTTGACCGACTTCGTATAGTCGGTAGCCGTCGGTGCGAAGATGTCCTCGTTGATCTTGCGGCCGTTCAGGTAGCATTCGTAAAAGCCCAGTCCGCTAATGTATAAACGCGCCGAAGCGACGTTCCCTTCCACCGGGAATTCCTTGCGCAGGTAACGGGCGGCCAGACGGCTGTCGCCGGTCAGGCGATCCGTCGCGTTCAGCGAACTGTCGATCCCGATCCACTGCGCCTGCCAGTCGCCGTCATCGAGCAGCGCCATCGACCATTGCGCGGCATCGCTCCACAGCGAGTCGCCCTTATTGGTGGTAATCAACACCTTCCAGTAGTAATCCTTGCGGGATTCGAGCTGAGATCCCGCGTAAGGAACGAACGTAGACTGGTCGGACGAAACGACGCCCGAATCCCACACCAGATTTTCCGCTTTGTCGAGATCGGTCTTCGTAGGAGCCACCATGATCCGATAGGAAGTCTGCATCACGTCGTCCTGATCGGATTCGATCCGCCATCCGAAACGGGGATGCTGCTCGTCGAGCCCGATAGGGTTCTCCTGCAACTCGACAGTCAAATCGACGACGCCCGCCGGTTTTTCACCGCAGCCCATAAAAAACAACGCCGCGCAAACCAGTGATAAAAGTTGATTTTTTTTCATTTTTGGTTTTGTTAAGGTTAGTTCGTAAAAATATCGTTTTATTTTTTATTTTCCAAAATTCTATCCGCAACGGACTTGCCGGCGCTTCCTTCTTCCAGGAAGCGTTTGGCCACGACCACCCGGACGGCGCGGTCGATGATCTCGAACTCGAACGGCGAATATCCGAGCGCTTCGCCGTCAACCTCCAGCGCGATCTCGGGCGACGACTCGATCCGGATGCGCCTTCCCCGGTTCAGGCTCGTCTTGCTCAGCCTGTAAATTTTCCCGTTGAACAGCACCTTGAAATGGAACAGCACCGAGAGCCAGCTCATTTTGCGAATCACGGTCAGGTCGAACAACCCGTCGTCGGCCACGGCGTCCGGCGTCTGTAACATCCCTGCCGATCCCGATCGTAGCGCTGTAAACCAAGTCGTTAACGACCAATTCATCGTCGACATACACCTTGACACCGGTCGAAGAGTAACGCAACAGGGCTTTCAGCGTGCTCCACAGATACAGCCATTTACCCCGCTTCCCTTCCTCTTTCAGGTGGTTGTAACGACGGTTCACGACGGCGTCGAAGCCCACCCCGGCCACGTTGGCCATATAACGCTCCTGCTTGTAAGTCGCCTTGTGATACGAAACCACGCCGACGTCCTGCAAAAAAGAGTGTCCTTCGACGATCGCCCGGATCGCTTCGGAATATTTGTGCGGAATCCCGAACATCCGGATCCAGTCATTGCCGGTACCGACGGCGATCACGCCCACCAGCACCTCGGTCGTAGGAACCGCCTTTTGAATAAACAGGCCGTTGACCACCTCGTGGATCGTCCCGTCGCCGCCGACCACCATGATCTTGCGGAAACCGTTGTTGATCGCCTCAACGGCCAGTTCGATCGCATGGTACTTGCGTTCGGTGAACGCATACTCCGGCACGATGTGGTGATCGCGCAATAACTTGCTGATCAGCGGCCAGTCGCTCAGTCCCTTGCCGCTTCCGGCGACGGGATTGACGATGGCAAACCATTTATCGAACGTCTCCATAACCTTTACGATCTGAACGGTACATTGCGGAGCGTGGCCAGCAGATACTGCCAGAAACGGCCGACCGACGCGACGTTCACTTTTTCGTCGGGCGAATGCGGGTGCAGGATCGTCGGGCCGAACGAAATCATATCCAGCGCAGGGTAATTCGTACCGATGATCCCGCACTCCAGTCCGGCATGGATGGCCGTAACGACCGGTCGGCGACCGAACAGCGACTCGTACGACGCGATCATCGTATGCAGAATCGGCGAATCCGGATTCGGATTCCAGCCGTCGTAACCGCCCTCGAGCGCGACTTCTGCTCCCGCGAGTTCGAATACCCCGGCGATCCGGTCGCCCAGATCGGCCTTTTCGCTATCGAGCGAGCTGCGTAACAGGCAGTGCACCAGAATCTCCCCGCTTCCGGCGGTGACCCGGGCCAGGTTGGACGAAGTCTGTACCAGCCCCGGCATCGACGGATTCATCCGGATTACGCCGTCGGGACATCCGCGTACGGCCCGGATCAATTGCCGTTGCGATTGCGGGTCGATCAGCGAATCGGGCCGCCGGGCATCCGTAATCCGAACGGTCACCGCATCGTCGACGCCCCGGAACTCCTCTTTCAACACCGATTCGAGACCGGCGGCCAGCGTCCGAAAAACATCCGAGACAGCGTCCGGAACGACAACCGTCGCCGTCGCCTCACGCGGAATGGCATTGCGCAGGCCGCCGCCGTCGACCGACGCCAGCCGCAAGCCGTACTCCCGCTCGCACTTTCTCAACAGCCGGAACAAAATCCGATTCGCATTGCCGCGTCCCAGATGGATATCGATGCCCGAATGTCCGCCTTTCAAACCGCCTACCGCAATCCGGAAAGCCTTATATCCTTCAGGAACAATATCTTCACGATACGTCATGCGCACCGAAGCATCCAAACCGCCGGCGCATCCGACATACAGTTCGCCCTCCGTCTCGGAATCCAGGTTAACCAGTATCTCGCCGTCGAGCATTCCGCCTTTCAGACCGCGGGCCCCGTCCATGCCGGTCTCCTCGGTCGCGGTGATCAGCGCTTCCAACGGCCCGTGCACGACGTCCTCAGACTCCATAACGGCCAAAATCGCAGCAACTCCGATCCCGTTGTCGGCTCCGAGCGTCGTTCCGTCGGCCCTTACCCATTCGCCGTCGACACGGACTTCGATGGGATCTTTCGTAAAATCGAACCGCTTGTCGCCGTTTTTCTGCGGAACCATGTCCATGTGCGCCTGCAGAATGATCCCCTTGCGGGACTCCATGCCCGGCGTAGCCGGTTTGCGCAGGATCACGTTCCCAGCATCGTCGACCGTACAGGCGATGCCGTGCGTCCGCGCTTCGGCGACCAGATACGCCCGAATCGCCTCCTCGTGCCGCGACGGACGCGGCACACGAGCGATCTCGGCGAATTTTTCCCACACCTCGCGGGGCGAAAGCCCATCCAGATTCGTATTCATAAAAACCCGTTTTATCTAAGCTCTCCGAACAAACCTCAGCGCAGCCGTGCCAGCATGTTCTTTACATTATTTTCGATCCGCGAAGCGACGTCGGCCGCTTCGTCCTTGACGAATTGCTCGCCGGTGATCTTCTCGTACAGCTCGATGTACCGGTCGCTGACGCTCCCGACGAACTGGTCGGTCATCTGCGGAACCTGCTGTCCGGGCTTCCCCTGGAAACCGTGGTCCATCAGCCATTCGCGGACAAACTCCTTCGACAACTGACGCTGCGGCTCGCCTTTCGCAAAACGTTCCTCGTAACCGTCGGCATAGAAGTAGCGCGAACTGTCCGGCGTATGGATCTCGTCGATCAGGTAGATCTCGCCGTCCTTTTTGCCGAATTCGTATTTCGTGTCGACCAGGATCAGACCGCGTTCGGCAGCCATCTGGCTGCCGCGTTCGAACAGCGCCAGCGCGTATTTTTCGAGCATTTCGTAATCGGCCTTCGAAACCAGTCCTTTGGCGATGATCTCCTCTTTCGAAATATTCTGATCGTGTTCGCCGATCTCGGCTTTGGTCGTCGGCGTGACGATCGGGTGCGGGAAACGCTGGTGTTCGCGCATTCCGTCCGGAATGGGCACGCCGCAGATCTCCCGGGCGCCGGCCTTGTAATCCCGCCAGGAACTGCCGGTCAGGTAAGCGCGCACGATCATCTCGACCGGGAACGAGTCGCAGCGGTAGCCGACCGTCACCATCGGGTCGGGCGAAGCGATTTTCCAGTTCGGGCAGATGTCGGACGTGGCGTCAAGGAATTTAGACGCGATCTGGTTCAACACCTGTCCTTTGTACGGAATCCCTTTCGGCAGGACGACGTCGAACGCCGAAATCCGGTCGCTCACGACCATCACCAAATACTGGTCGTCGATATTGTAGACATCACGTACCTTTCCTTCATACAGGCTCTTCTGCCCGTCAAACCGGAAATCGGTTTTTACGATTGCTTTTGTCATGTTTGTTTCGATTTATATGTTTCGAGTCATTCTTTCTCGGAGTTGCCGGCATGTCGTTCGAAGGCTTCCACGATGTGCTTTACCAGCCGGTGACGGATGATGTCGCGGTTGTCGAATGCGACGATCCCGATACCGTCGATCCCTTTCAGCATCTCCACAACGGGCATCAGACCCGAATCGCTGCGCCGCGGCAGGTCGATCTGCGTGATGTCGCCGGTAACGATAAACCGGGCGTTGCGCCCCATGCGGGTCAGGAACATTTTGATCTGGGCGATCGTCGTATTCTGCGCTTCGTCCAGGATGACGAAAGCGTTGTCGAGCGTCCGCCCGCGCATATAGGCCAACGGCGCAATCTGCACCGTGCCGTCTTCCACGTATTTACCGAGTTTCGCCGCCGGAATCATGTCGTTCAGCGCATCGTACAGCGGCTGTAAGTAAGGATCGAGTTTCTCCTTCATGTCGCCGGGCAGAAAACCGAGCTTTTCGCCGGCTTCCACGGCGGGACGCGTCAGAATGATGCGTTTCACTTCGCGGTTCTTCAGCGCCCGAACCGCCAGCGCGATCGCCGTATAAGTCTTGCCCGAACCGGCCGGGCCGATGGCGAAAATCAGGTCGTTGCGGTCGTACAGGTTCAGCAGGCGCTCCTGGTTGACGGGCATCCCGGCGGTGAAAATTCGGGAGACCGAGTACGCATGCTGGTCTTCCGGATCGTCCTGCACCGCAGAGAGTCCCCCGTCGTAAATCTGGTCGATCACCTGCGGGGATATATGGCCATAACGCTCGTAATAAGCCAGCAGTTCGGCAAGCTTCTTGTCGAACCGCACGATCTCGCTCTCCTCCCCCATCACCTTGATGGCGGAACCGCGCGCCACGATTTTCAGTTTCGGAAATTTACCGCCGATCTTTTCGATGTTGGCATCGGCGAGGCCGTAAAACTCCACCGGGTCGATCCCTTCGAGAAGAATTACTTTTTCGGTCATCCGCGTACAGGATTTAGAACAGGTAGCTAATGTTCAACTGCCACTGATTCATGCTCGTCTTGTAAGTGCGGGCCTGCTGCTCGCCCTTGACCACGGTGAGCTCCGGCTTTTTGAACTGGCCGCCGTAACGCATATCCACGTTGACGCGCCCGAATTCGACGCCGCCGCCCAGTTGATAACCGACCAACGATTTTGCGAGTTCGGTATTGATCGCCGCCGAAGTATTTTTCAACTTGTTGCCGGTATCGTTCATCAGCGTGAAAACGGGGCCGGCAAACAACCGCACAAATGCGATTTTCCACCCCACGAGGATCGGCAGCTCGATGTTGTTCACTTTTACCTTCGTCGTGGCGCCGTCCTCCATATCCATCGTAAAGCGATGCTTGGCATAGTTCAACTCCGGTTGTATATACAACATCGGAAAATTGATCCTGGCCACGAAGCCGAACTGATAACCGAAATCCTTATCGGCCGAAAACACGCCGAGCACCTCGTCTTTCGAAGCGTGAAGACTCTGGCTCTGGATACCGGCCTTGATCCCGAAACGGATCGGGCCTTTGGCCCCGGCATTGTTCGTTATACCGCATAGAATCAATGCGATCGCAGTCATGAGCAAACACCTTTTCTTCATAGATTGCATATTTACACCGTTAAACATTTCAAAGGTAGAAAAAATATTCCTTTCCTGTTTCCTTTTCGGTCTTAAAGTGGAAAATATCCGACAAAGAGGACCGAAAGGCAAACGCAATCCCGGTTACCGGGGTTCCCCGACTATTTTTTCGCTATCTCCACAGGCTCTATGTCTTCCTTCAACAGACCGATGTCGCAGTCTTCGTAATCAACCCCGTCCCGCATCTTGACTATCATGAAATGGGGAAACCAGAAAGTATTCATCGTAGGGTCGACGGCAAGGCGGGCGGGGATATTTTGCGGCGCATCAATGCAATGAACAGGTTCGCATATTCGCCGCAGGAATCTTTTACAAACGATTAAACTTTAAACTTCTCACGAGTAGAAAGGCTGAATTTTCGCGGAGTCGTCGAAAACGCGGTTACGCACGAAAAGTTCTTTCCGAGCGAAACTTTCGAAACGTTGAAAAACGACACAGCGATTTATACACGGACTTGGCTGTATTCCGGGTGACAGGCAAAACGACGTACCACCGCCCCTGACACCGGCGTAAATTCGGACCCCCGTTCGAATTTTCCGAAACACAGTGAACAGCAGCACAACGTCATTCGGTATAAAACCGCTGCGCTTACCGTATGGATTTCATAATCAGGCAATGCGTATATTCCTCAACAGCAGACCTAATTTATCCTTTAACACCTTCCTCAATCTGAGCCTATGCCGCAAAAGCTTCAGATCGTACAGGAAAGTCGCATAGGGTTTATACATCTCCCGGGCATAATCCACATACTCCAAGCGTCCTTTTTGTATAATATTCTTGTAGAACTTATAAGCGGTAAACCTTTCCACGCGCATCAGTTCACGGGCAGTAACGGAAACAGACATCATCGGGAGCTTATCGGCCCAGTTATCCTGGAACACCCGCGTGTAATAGCACCAGTCGTCAAGGGCATAAGCCGCCGTTGTAGACATATGTTCCACCATGACCGAATGACATACGTAATTTTTATAATATTGCGCTATACGAACCGTAAAATCAAGATCGTAAAGGTGAAATCCGTCAAAAAGTCTTTCGTCAAAAGGATACTTATTATGCACTGATTTACGAACAATTAGACATAACCCATCGATCTGAACGACGCGTGAAAAGGCTCCCGGTCCGGATTTTTTCGTATACATTTTGACCCTTCCGTCCGCCGTATGCTGAATAAGGCTGCCTAATTCGTATTTCGGGATCACAACCTACGGCCGAAGGAGCCTTGGTCTTGATCTGAGATCCTAAAAAACCGACAACTCCCGTATCCGGATTGTCCCGGTAAAACGAAACTATCTTTTCAGCCCAATCCCTCGTTCTGAAATACAGGTCTTCGTGCACATAACAAATAATATCGTTGGAAGCCTTCGGAGAATAGTGGTTGTAAACCTTACACAGGCTCCAATTTACCTCCCTGTTGTCATGGATGAATATCTCGGGCTCCGCAATACCACTGGTCGAACGTATGTTCCGGGCCACATCCGCACTGCGTTCGGGACATACAGAGCATATTACAAACGTTATCATAATATTCTACTTCCAGGAAGGGTTGTAATAATGCAGGCTATGGGTATTCTCGGTAATATTCAGCCCCGTACGGTAAGAATAGGCGTTGAAATAATCCTTGGGCAGGATATGGAATCCACGATACTCCCGATGCGTCGAACTGTCGCTCAGATCGACGCCGTGTTTTTTCATTATCCGGGACAAAAGGATCGTAATAGGGGTCTTATTAAACCGCCCGTTCCAGCGTATAAAAGATTTCTTCTCGTAATACGACATCAGTTCCCGTACCCAATACGTATGCGCACAAGCGCCTACCGTACCGAAATGAAGTATCTCGTCCTCTTCAAATCCGATAAAAGAGTCGTACTTCAAAAATTCATCCAGATTTTTCAACACCTCGACATCGGTATCGAGGTAGAGGCCGCCGTACTGTTCAAGAGCGCACAGCCGCGCATAATCGGCAACAAAGGCAAATTTACGCTTCTCGTAAGCCTGACGCGTAAATTTGGTCGCATGAATATCGAAATTATCTTCGTTCCACAGTTTGAACTCGTAGTCGGAAAGAAAAAGTTTCCAACTCTCCATGCATTTACGGTCGCGTTCGGGCATTTCGCCCTGTCCGAACCAACAATAATGTATAATTTTAGGAATCATTCCCCTGCTGTTTTAATATAGTTGCAAATTTATAACCGCACGAGCATCGCATCGACAAATCCTGGCGAACAAGCCCTTCCGGACAACAACTCTCTCTCCTTCGGAAATCACAATGATCAGCGCATTATACAGTCTCGGACACCCCGAAACAACCCTGCGCCTCATTTCGAATTCCATAAGGGAACTCTTCTCTGTCGGAAGCGGCAGCCTCGATCCGTTCATTGACTATTACCGCCGCGCCGCCCTATAAAAACGGATTACTGAAAAAGCATGGATTGTATCAAAGGCACGGACGCAATGGCATCACCCCCGACAATCGGCGCCTTTGGCCCCGACATTGTTCGTTATACCGCATAGAATCAATGCGATCGCAGTCGTGAGCAAACACCTTTTCTTCATAGATTGCATATTTACACCGTTAAACATTTCAAAGGTAGAAAAAATTTCAGGAACTTTTTTCAATTTATTCCGACAATGAGAAATAACCGTCGAAAATACGACGAAAACAATCTTTTCAACAAATCGGAATTTTCCGCATCCGATAACGAAATCCGGAATAAAAATCGTAAATTTGGAAACACCATCAAACCGGATCGACCGATGAAAAAAAAGTTATTGATTTTACTGGGCGTCCTGACGACCCGATGCATTGCAGCCGGGCAACCAACCGGCTGCGAACCTTACGAAGTTTTGCAGCGCCGGGCTGATTCTTTGTTTCTATCCGGAAATTATCAATCTTCCAGCGAAATTTTCGAACGGATCCTTTCTACGAAACAGAGGCAAAACAAGGATTTTTATAACGGAGCTTGCGCCGCTGCCCTGGTCGGAGATACGGCAACCGCTTTCGAACGGTTGAACCGGCTACTGTCCGAAAACAAACGGTGGTACTCCGTGCGGATGCAGGATGACCCGTACCTAGTCTCGCTGCATCGAGACGAACGTTGGAAAATGCTGATCGAAACAATGGAAAAACGTAGAGCGAAGACTGAAGCGAATTTCGACAAACCATTGCGAAAGGAGCTGCTGGAAATTTTCAACGAAGACCAACGGATCAGAAGAGAATTTATCGAAGCCCGCAATCCGCTACATCCCGATCCCCAAAAAGCGGATAGTCTCGCCCGGGAGATGCGAATCACTGATAGCCTGAATCAAAGCAAAATCATTCGGATACTCGATACCCAGGGATGGGTCGGCAAAGACAAAGTGGGCAATGCGACGAAGGCCTTCTTCATCGTCCTCCAACATGCCAGCACGGATATCCAGAAAAGATACCTGTCCCTGGCGCGCAAAGCCGCGAAACGGAAGGATATTTCCGGGGTACAGCTCGGTATGCTAGAAGACCGCATCGCCGTTTCCGAAGGACGGAAACAAAAATACGGTTCCCAAATCATCACAGATGAAAACGGTATCCAACGCATCGCCCCGCTCAAGGATCCAGCCCGAGTTGACCGGTGGCGAAAATCAGCTGGATTTTCGCCGCTGTCGGACTATATCAGACGGATGGAATTGGAATGGGGCTCTCGGATCGAACGTTCCGAATAACTACAGCAACGGGCTGAACAACCGCGACAACGCTTCGTAAAAACTATGCAGCGCGGGGCGACTCTCCCAGTAGTCGCGCGTTACCATGCGGCTCTGATCGAGGTCGTGCAGGAACTCCGCTTCCAGCTCCTGCGTGATCTTCCGGTCGTACAGCAACGCCGACACTTCAAAATTGTCTTCGAAACTGCGGATGTCCATATTGGCCGTGCCGACCGAACTGAACTGCCCGTCGATCATAATCAGCTTCGAATGGTTGAATCCCCGGCGGTACAGGTACACCTTCACGTTGGCGTCGATCAGTTCGCCGATGTACGAGCGGGAGGCCCAGTAAACCACCTTCGAATCGGAACGGCTCGGGATCATGATCCGCACGTCGATCCCGCTCAGCGCAGCCACTTTGACCGCCGTCAGAATCGCCTCGTTCGGAAGGAAATAGGGCGACGAAATATAGATATGGTGCTGCGCATGCGTGATGGCCGAGAAAAACGCCTGCATGATCGACGCCCAGTCGGAATCGGGTCCGGACGTGGCGATCTGGATCATCGTCTCCTCCTTGACATGCGTTTTGGGCAGGTATTTCGGATAGTCGTTCAACAACTGCTTGCTGACGAAAAACCAGTCGGCGATGAATACGATCTGCAACATGCCGACCGCTTCGCCCTCGAGCCGCAGGTGGGTATCGCGCCACGGCCCCATTTTCGTCCCGGTGACGTACCGCTGGGCGATGTTGATCCCGCCCGTGAACCCGATCTTGCCGTCCACAACCAGGATCTTGCGGTGATTCCGGTAATTGACGTGGCTGGTCAGCCACGGGAAAACCACCTGCATGAAACACTCTACCCGGACGCCGGCCTTGCGCAGCCGGCCGATGTACTTGCGCCCGAGTCCCCAACTGCCCACGTCGTCGTAGATCAGCCTCACCTCGACCCCCTGCTGCGCCTTGGCGATCAAAATGTCGGCGATCTCGCGGCCCAGCGGATCGTCCTCGATGATGTAATATTCCAGATGGATCGACGAACTGGCCGACCACAGCGCCTTGCGGATTTCGTCGAACGTCTCCGTTCCGTCGTTCAGCAGCTTCACCCGGTTATGCACCGTCAGCAGCGCCTTGTTGCTGTTGAGCAGCAGCGTAATGATATCGCGGTTGTCGCTGATCTCCGGTTTGTGCAGCACCGCGGCGTTGTTGATCTCGTAGATTTGCTGCCGGCTCAGCGTGTCGATCTGTTCGAGATCGCTCAGTTCCTTGCGGCTGAACAATTTTTGCTTGCGGTGGTTGCGTCCGAAAACGATGTAAAAGATAAATCCGACGACCGGCAGCAACGAAATCACGATGATCCACGACAGCGCCTTCACCGGATCGCGCTTGTCGTGAATGATCACGGCGTGATAATCACGAAAACGATGTACCCGAAACTCAGGTAAGGCTTCAGGTCGATCAGGGCGAAAAGTAAAAAAGTATCCGGCATGGCGTTCCAAATAGCAGTATTTGATACAAATATAATAAACCCCTCCGGAAAAAAGAGGCGGTCTGCCGAAAAATTGCAAAACGGCCCGCCTCCGTTCCTTTTCGATCAAAATAAAATAACCGGAACTTTGCATAAAAATATATCGGACCGTTGGATTATCTTGAATTTTAATTATATTTGCATCATAAAGTTATGTAGTTATAACTATATTTATAATAAATTTTATTAAATCAAGGATCGAAAAGTACGATCAGGACGAATAATCCGGAGAAATCGCGGCGTCGGACGTACTGTAAACAAATGATTATGCCCTTCTTCCATTCACAGCGAACTACAAACAGCCTCAACGGATTACGATCCGGAAAGCGGAGAAAGTATGCTTTTGTCCGACCGATACCGGGCGGTCTCGTGCGACCGCTCCCGAAGTCCGCATCGGTTCCGCCGGGAAATGCCGTACCGCAAACGGGAATACGGGCAAATGCGTCTTCGTCGCAAGCGGGAGCAATCGTTGATCGATCCTACAAAAAGTCATCATTATGAACAGAGAAAAACGATTGTACCGGGACACCGAGAAATTTTTGAAAGCCCACACGTCGGACATCGTGTTCGCGCAAGAGATCCCGACGCGCCTGTTGATATTCTGGCTCGGGAAACGCAACAACCGCCGCGATCGGATTTTCAAACTCGCATTACAGAATTATCAGGATTTTACGGGACGCCAGCTCGTATTCCTACCCGATTACAATGCGTTCATGGATCGGCTCTGTTCGGGAAAATACCAGTGGAACGGATTCCTGATCAACAAATACGAACGACTGGTGGATCCGAAAGATCCATCCGTCGTTTATTGTTGCGATAAAGAATACGACGACTTATACACGCTGTTTTTCATATTCGTCAGCAAAATCGTATGGGGACGGTTGCTCCCGTGGCGGCGCCGGCGCGACGAAATGACCATCTTCGCATTCGACGATTATCCCCTGCTCTTTACGTACCGCCAGGCACAACTGCGCGCCTGACCGTTAAGAGCGGCGGACGAAAATCCGGCGAAGCAGGCCTTCGAGCATCCGGTTCAGCGCCGGAGAAATCTTCGAATAATAAATTCCCGTACCGAATACGAGCGAAATCAGCGTCGTCCGGATCGTTCCGTCGACGATGAAATTGTCTTGCCGCGGAATCAGCATCGAGACGCCGATCATCGCGGCTCCCCACAGGGCGACGAGGACATCGCGCCACGACAGTGAAAAAATCCGGTAGAACTTCCATACGAACGCAACGTGCCCGACGTTGAAAACCAGCAGCGAGATCATCGTCGCCAGCGCCGCCCCGTTCATCCCCCAGCGGGGAATCATCAGCGCGTTGGTCAGGACGGTCAGCCCGACCAGCAGGATCGAAAGCATGAACTCATAGCGGTATTTCTTGGAAGTCATCAGAATCGTGCTGTTCAGTCCCACGTACATATTCACGACCCAACCCAGGCCGAGGAACAGGAAAACGTAACGCCCGCTGGCGTACGACTCCGGCATCAGCGAAAAGATATTGTCGAGGTTGACCCAGATGACGACGAACAGAAAGCAACCGGCGATCAGGTTCATCAGCGACGCATCGCGCGAGATTTTGCGCATACCTTCCATGTCGCGCTCTTTCCACAGGTTCGTAACCACCGGCGTAGACACCTTGACGATCGAACGGTAGGGCATCTGCATCGCGCTGGTCATATAGATGATCGTGGTATAGATCCCTCCTTCCGCCAGCCCGCAGATCCCGGCCAGCATCGTCTGGTCGACGATCGGTACGATATACATCGAAGCCCCTCCGAGATACTGCCACAATCCGTATACCGCCGTGATCGAAAGCAACCTGCGCACGCGCGGAGTGACCGGAACCGGCCGGAACCGCGTTTGCCGTATCGTCGCCATATAAACCAGCAGGATCGCCGCCGGTACGAAATAGATCAGCACGTACCCCACGACGAATTGCTCGAACGTAATCAGCCGCAACGCATACAGCGAAATTTCGATCGAAATCAACAGGCGCAGCAGAATCTCGTTGACGAAAGAGGTGACGACCGTCTTGTAAAATGCCTGCAACCACGAACTGAAAAAATTATAGGACAACGTAGCCAGCCCCAGCGGAATCAGCATCAGGTAGTGCTCGGACAGTAGCGGAGATTCTTTCGAATAGTACGCCATGACCGGTTCGCGGAACGCCAGGAACAGAACCGTGAACACAACGAACCCGGCGCCGACACCCAGCGCCGACCAGAAAAAGAAACCGTTGTCCCGCCGGTCGGGCGTCCGGAAAAACGGGAAGAATTTGACGACCGAAAAATTGATTCCCAGCGCGGAAAACTGGGCGTACAGGACGGCCAGCCCGGTCAGAATATTGACCAGTCCGACCTGCTCCTCGGTCAGGAAGTTCGTCAGCAACAGGATCTTGTTGACATATCCGATCAGGATCCCCAGGTAGGACAGGATCGTGATCGTGATGCTGTTGCGTTGTACGATGCCCAAGGCCGTATCGGTTAAAGGCTGCGGAAAGCCGGTTTACATGCGTTGCGGAACTCCGATACCGAGCAGCGCCATCGCCGAAGCGATCACGCGGGCTACGGTTTCGGAAAGCGTCAGACGCATCGTCTGTTTCTGCGCATCGGCCTCCCGCAGGATCGGGAAATCGTGGTAATAGCTGTTGTACGCTTTGGCCAATTCGTAAGCGTAATTCGCGATCACCGACGGCGAGAACGTCGCGCCGGCCTGCGCTACGGCGCCCGGATAGTCGGCAAGCATCTTGATCAGGCCGACCTCTTCGGTCGAAAGCGCCGAGCTATGCAGCTCGGAAGCCGGAACGATCCCGCGCTCGGCCGCCTTGCGCAGCACCGACTTGATCCGGGCGTGGGTGTATTGGATAAACGGCCCGGTATTGCCGTTGAAGTCGATCGACTCGCGCGGGTCGAACAGCATCGTCTTACGCGGATCGACTTTCAGAATGAAATATTTCAACGCGCCGAGTCCTACCATCCGGCTGATCCGCATCGCCTCGTCCGGCGTCGCATCGTCGAGTTTGCCGAGCTCCTGCGACATGTCGTAAGCCGTCCGCACCATCTCGTCGATCAGGTCGTCGGCGTCCACCACCGTCCCCTCGCGCGACTTCATTTTTCCTTCGGGCAGTTCGACCATACCGTACGACAGGTGCGTGATATGATCGGCCCAGCCGTAACCGAGCTTACCGAGGATCAGTTTCAATACCTGGAAATGATAGTTTTGCTCGTTGCCGACGACGTAGATCATGTCGTCCAGGCGTTCCTCTTTGAAACGAGTGTAGGCCGTGCCGAGGTCCTGCGTCATGTAGACCGACGTACCGTCGCCGCGCAGCAACAGCTTCTGGTCGAGACCGTCGGCGGTCAGGTCGCACCAGACCGAGCCGTCCTCCTTACGGAAAAACACCCCTTTATCCAGTCCCTCCTCGACGATCGATTTGCCGAGCAGGTAGGTATTCGATTCGTAGTACACCTTGTCGAAGCTGACGCCCATCGCTTCGTACGTCTTGTCGAAACCTTCGTACACCCAGCCGTTCATCGTCTGCCACAACCCGTAAATCTCCGGGTCTTTGGCCTCCCACTTGCGCAGCATCGCCTGGGCCTCTTTCATAATCGGCGCTTCGCGCTTGGCTGTTTCTTCGTCCATACCGCCGGCCGTCAGTTCTTTGACTTCGGCCTTATAAGCCTTATCGAAGGCCACGTAGTACTTCCCGACCAGGTGATCGCCCTTCATGCCGGACGAAGCGGGCGTTTCGCCGCCGCCGAACTTCCGCCACGCGAGCATCGACTTGCAGATATGGATTCCCCGGTCGTTGACCAGGTTCACTTTCAGCACTTTGTTACCACCTGCCTCCAGGATGCGGGCGACCGAATAGCCGAGCAGGTTATTGCGGATATGGCCCAGGTGCAGCGGTTTATTGGTATTCGGCGACGAGTATTCGACCATCACCGTCCGCCCGGTCGGCGCGGCCTGGCCGTAAGCGGGATCGGCGAGGATTTCGTTCACACGTTCGCTCCAGAACAGCTCGCTGAGGGACAGGTTCAAAAATCCTTTGATTACATTGAAACTTTTGATTTCGGGCGTCGAGGCGACCAGCGCTTCGCCGATCTCCGTTGCGGTGGCTTCCGGATTTTTGCGGCTGAGTTTCAGCAACGGGAAGACCACCAGCGTCATATCGCCGTCGAATTCCTTGCGGGTTTTCTGTATCTGTACCTGTCCGGAGGCGGGTTCGCCGTACAGCGCGGTCACTGCGGCCCGCACTTTATCCTGCAAAAACTGTTCGATATTCATGATTTGCGGTTTCGTGATTTCAAAATCAGCACAAAGATAGCTATTTTTGCCGTCAAAATACAACCGATGCGGATAGCCGACATAGATTTAGGGGACAAGCCGCTGTTCCTGGCCCCGATGGAAGACGTGACCGATCCGTCGTTCCGATACGTGTGCAAGCGTTTCGGAGCGGACATGGTCTACACCGAATTCATATCGAGCGACGGACTGATCCGCGACGCGGCCAAATCGGTCGCCAAACTCCGCACTTACGACTACGAACGCCCGGTGGGCATCCAGCTCTACGGCAACGAGATCGAACCGATGGTCGAGGCGGCGCGGGTCGCCGAGGCGGCACGGCCCGATCTGATCGACATCAATTTCGGCTGCCCGGTACGCAAGATCGCCGCGCGCGGAGCCGGCAGCGGCATGATGCGCGACGTGCCGAAGATGGTCGAAATGACGCGGCGGATCGTCGAAGCGGTACGCCTGCCGGTAACCGTCAAAACCCGCCTCGGCTGGGACGAAGACTCGAAAAACATCGTCGAGATCGCCGAACGGCTGCAAGACGCGGGAATCGCCGCGCTGACGATCCACGGCCGGACGCGGGCGCAACTTTACCGCGGCGAGGCCGACTGGACACTGATCGGCGAAGTCAAGCGCAACCCGCGGATGCACATTCCGATCATCGGCAACGGCGACATCGACTCGGCGGAAAAGGCGGCCGCGGCGTTCGAACGCTACGGCATCGACGGCATCATGATCGGCCGAGCCACTTACGGCCGCCCGTGGATTTTCAGAGAAATACGGCACTTCCTGCAAACCGGCGAGCTATTGAAGCAACCTTCCGTCCGCGAACGGGTCGAGCTGGCGAAACTCCACTTCGCAAAATCGCTCGAATTCAAGGGCGACAAAGTCGGCGTGCTGGAAATGCGGCGCCATTTCTCCTGTTATTTCAAAGGACTGCCCGATTTCAAGCCTACGCGACTGAAGCTGGTAACGCTGAACGATCCGGCCGAAATCGTCGCTACGCTCGATTACGTCGCCGAACGGTGGGGCGACTTCGACACGTCGGAGATCGTTCCGCAACCGCTCTCGCACGACGTCTGACAGGCTTTTCCGCTCCGGGTCGTTCACGCGCCCAACAAAAACCTATCGGGAAAAAGACTGCGGGAACGATTTTTTCGACAGTATCCATACAATATTTAAAAAATAGGAATCGTTATTTTTACCGGTTCCGAGGAAAGGCCGTGTCCGGAAGCCGGATCAGCCCGCCCGCAAAACGCCGGAACCGCGAAACCGCATCGCCAGGACAATATTCCGCGAAGTTTCGCAGTTATATAAATAAAATAAAAACCAACGGCAACTGGGTTCCCGTCGCAGACTCCGCCGAAAAGAGTGCGCGGAGCGCGAAGAGGAACCGCTAAAAAACAGGAAACAGACACAATGAACCAATTCTACCTTTTTTATAACTGACAAATTCATTCACTAAAATTTATTGTTTCTATGAAAAAGGGTTTTGTATGGGCAGGGGTGCTGGCAGTCTCGATGGTTGCGAGCGGAGTAACTGCTTACACCGTAACGAAAGCAGCCGACAAGGACAGCTATACGCCCGCCGAATCGTTCGCATCGAACGTCGGCACGCACTTCACCGCCTATGAGGAAGGCGGATATCCAGACCTCACCTATGCGGCCGAAAATGCCGTCAAGGGAGTCGTTAACATTGTCAACACGCAGGAAATCTCGTCCCGCGCAGGTTATCGCGGCGGATACGGCGACGACGGCGGCTTCGAGCAGTTCTTCGACCTGTTCGGCATTCCGAGAGGCCAGTACCGGCAACAGCCGGAGCAACAGCCGCGGCCGCAGGAGCGCAAAAGCGGCGGATCGGGCGTCATCATCAGTCCGGACGGCTATATCGTAACGAACCACCACGTGGTGGACAACGCGTCGAAACTAAAAGTGACGCTGAACGATAAACGGACGTTCGACGCCAAAGTCATCGGCACCGACCCGACGACCGAAGTAGCGCTGATCAAAATCGACGCGAACGACCTGCCGACCATTCCGATCGGAAATTCGGACGCTCTGCGTCTCGGCGAGTGGGTGCTGGCCATCGGCAGCCCGTACGGATTGCAGAATACGATCACGGCCGGGATCGTCAGCGCCAAGGGGCGTAGCCTGCAGGCGTTGCCGACGCAGTACAGCCTCGAATCGTTCATCCAGACCGACGCGGCCGTCAATCCGGGCAACAGCGGAGGCGCGCTGGTGAATACCAAAGGCGAGTTGATCGGCATCAACACGCTGATCCAGTCGCAGACAGGAAGTTACATCGGCTATTCGTTCGCCGTGCCGACCTCGATCGTTAAGAAAGTGGTGGTCGACCTGAAAGAGTACGGCGTCGTACAGCGGGCCATGCTGGGCATCGGCTACAACGCGATCGACGAAGCGTTCCTCGAAAGCGATAAAGGCAAATCGACCGGTATCAAGGAACAGGGCGGTATTTACGTCGGCGAAGTATACCCGGGCAGCGCTGCCGAAGCCGCAGGAATCAAGACGGGCGACATCATCACCGAAATAAACGGGGTGAAAATCGAAGGATCGGCCCAGGTTTCTGAAGAGATCGCCAAGCACCGACCGAACGATAAGATCACGGTAAGCGTAAAAAGAGGCTCGGACGTGAAACAAATCGAAGTGGTCTTGCGTAATAAGACTGGTAACACCGACGTGATCACCAAAGACCAAGTTTCGGCCTACGATGCGCTGAACGGCGAGTTCGCCGAAGTGTCGGAAAAAGCGCTGAAATCGCTTAAGATCAAAGGAGGTGCGGTAGTGACAGGCGTTCACGAAGGAGGATTGCTCGACAAGGCGGGCATCCGCAGAGGATCGGTCATCACGCGGATCAACAACTCGACCATCAGTTCGGTAAACGACCTGAACCGCATTACGTCGGCAATCGAATCGATCGAATGGATCAATCCGGACGGCACGCGCGACCGGTTGCTGATCATGCCGAAATAGGCGGAGAAATTTTCCCCGTTGTTACTTGAGAAACGTTGCAGGCTCTTTCACGGAGCGCTGCAACGTTTCATAAAAGTTTAGTTAGGTATCAACAAGAGAACTATACGATGAGACAATTAAAAATTACCAAATCCATTACCAATCGCGAAAGCGCATCGCTGGACAAATACCTGCAGGAGATTGGCAAAGAGGATTTGATTACCGTAGAGGAAGAGGTAGATCTGGCGCAGCGGATTAAAAAGGGCGACAAGGAAGCCCTCGAAAAACTGACTCGCGCCAACCTTCGGTTCGTGGTTTCCGTTGCGAAACAGTACCAGAACCAGGGCCTGTCGCTGCCTGACCTGATCAACGAGGGGAATTTGGGACTGATCAAGGCCGCCGAGAAGTTCGACGAAACGCGCGGCTTCAAATTTATTTCTTATGCCGTATGGTGGATCCGCCAGTCGATCCTGCAGGCGCTGGCCGAACAGAGCCGCATCGTCCGCCTGCCGCTGAACCAGGTGGGATCGCTCAACAAGATCAACAAGGCGTTCGCCCGGTTCGAGCAAGAGCACGAACGGACTCCGTCGCCCGAAGAGCTGGCCAACGAGCTGGACTTGCCTAAAGAAAAGGTGACCGACACGCTCAGGGTTTCGGGACGCCACGTATCGGTGGACGCTCCGTTCTCGGACGGCGAGGACAACAGCCTGCTCGACGTGCTGGTCAACAACGATTCGCCGATCGCCGACCGCGGCCTGATCAACGAATCGCTCGGCACGGAAGTCGAACGCGCCCTGTCGACGCTGACCGACCGCGAACGCGACATCATCAAATATTTCTTCGGGATCGGCTGCTCGGAAATGACGCTCGAAGAGATCGGCGAGAAATTCGGACTGACCCGCGAACGCGTCCGTCAGATCAAAGAAAAAGCAATCCGCCGACTGCGCCACAGCACCCGGAGCAAATTGCTGAAATCCTATCTCGGATAATTCGACGCAATCTACCGCAATCAAAAAACGCCGGCTAAAAATAGTCGGCGTTTTTTGATTTCCTCTGGTATCTCGCATCGGACACGTAAAAAAGCCATCCCGGAAAAGGATGGCTTTTATATATTCGACGCCGAAAACGGCAGACTACAACGCGTTGACGTGAAGCTGAACGCTGCTTTTCAGGTTGGCGGCTTTATTCTTGTGGATCACATTCGTTTTGGCGAGTTTGTCCAGCATGGCGGT